>ERZ773109.272-NODE-272-length-29225-cov-14.059616_pt1 | contig 29225 bp, 27 predicted proteins | sample MGYA00580569_ERZ773109 | MGnify/ENA primary metagenome ERZ773109 (study PRJEB29015, sample SAMEA2737852) | human gut metagenome | biome: human gut; feature: human-associated habitat; material: faeces | place: China | collected 2012 ...
AGCATATTTACATCACTGATTATCAGTGACTATTCATTTTAATCGGTACAACCTCCGTTTTTACAAGTACACAGAATGTAGGGACAAATGCAAACCGTTGTATTTCACTGTTTTTGCATATAGACGTTGTACCGCTTTCTTTCAGCCGTTTTTGTGGAATGTCCGCTATCAAATACAATGTATTGAATGATAGGGTATTTCCGCATGGATGTTACAGAACGCTTGTTGAGTGCAAAGGTAATGTTTTTCTTGGAATTTCTGTGATTTGCGGTGGGATTTTTGCACTTCAATCGTTGATTCGTTGGAAAAAGTGTTGTGAACTTGAATTATTCGCTTGGAAAAGTGTAATCGTCTCCGTTTGTCCACTTGAGAAGTGTTTATAGGCTCTAACAGGCACACTTTCATTTGAGTGATAACTATTATATCTTATCGGGTATAATTCTGCTTTTATATATATACCCGAAATACTATCGCTTTATGTTCTAAATATTGCACATCAACTTTAGTTATATCGGCATCTTTTGATACAAATATGAGGTTTTTTGCCAAAACGTCTTCTTGCTGTCGTGGTCTTTCACACGCTCTTTAAAATTTTCCGTTTCACCAACGTATGCCTGTGGGTTAGTTGATTCATCTTCGCCCAGTAATATATAAAATGCAAGTTTCTGCAACTTCTCTTGAGTATTCAGATAAGAGAGGTTAGAACGTGGCACGACAAACATCTGGCAAATCTTATTGCTGATGAATGCGTATTGAGTTCCTTTCGGATCTCCGTCAATTAAGTATATTGTTACTGTCTTACCCATAATTATCTTCTGTTTTCTATTATTTTTTTACGCTGCTATCACCTGACTGATAAGTTTCACATAGTCAATCAATGATTTAGGACTATCTCGGAAGATGGTTGTGAACCTATTGAAAGGCGGTTGCTGTAATACAACGGTGGAAATATCTCCATTCTCGCATACATAGCGGATGAGTGTACGTAGATACTCCTCTTGCATACGGGTTAGTTCCGCACCGTGTATCAATGCACGATATTTTTCCAGAGCCACATCCTGTTCTATACCAATGATGGAACGAATAAAGGCGGCTACGTTATGTTGGTAGGGCTTTGTTCTCGTTTGTGCCTCAAATTCTTCTTTGGATCCTAATTCTTCCCAGAAAATCTGTTCCAATCGAGCAATGTCCTGTTCAGACAACGGTTCAAGGTGGTATATCTTCTGCAAAGTGTCATCGTCTGACAGATGTTCTTTGAGGTAGTCCTCCACCCTGCGGCGATAGGTACGGATAGGGGTTATATTAACACCTGAATTATCTTCTTCAAAGGTATCCGTTACATTGATGGTAAATGTTTGTCCTGCCGTGCCGCCATCCAAGTATTGGATAAGCTCACGAAGCTCCCGTCTGATGCGTTCAAGCGAGCCAAGACTTTTAGATTCCCAGAAATGAGCGGACAGCACCTCGTTCAGCACATCCATCTTGGCCATCACTTGCGGAATGGAGGCTTTCTTCTCTTTGAGATAACCGGCTATATCCATTATTTTCCGCTCAGATGATGTGGAGTTGACCGTTTCATCAACCAATGCAAGTTGAGATTTAAGTACAAGAGCGTCAAACTTTAAAGCAGAAGTGTCTGTCGTTGCATTTTTGAATAAAGGTGAGATATTTCCTTTCATTGCCGCCACATCACCAAGACTCAAACAGGTCATAGCTTCCGGCATGGCGTATGTTTCTACAGCTCTCAGTTGAAGGCGCACATCAATCCGATTTCTGTTCAGTTCGGCTACCTGCTTGTGTAATATGTCGGCAAGGTTGTCGTGAAAAGCCTTTGATTCCTCCTTACTTTGATACGCTCCATCCTGTAAGGCGAATTTAATATCCGTGCGAAGATTAAAAAGCAGGCTTACGATGGATTGCGATTTGGTGGGCTTGGCACCTTCGGGGTTCATCTCAAAATATTCAAAGTTTCGATAGAAGTCGAAGATTAAAAATTCTTCCTTATCTCTGCCTTCGCCAAACAGGTTCTCACACAGACGTGTGCCTCTGCCTATCATCTGCCAGAACTTTATCTTGGAGTGGATAGGTTTGAAGAAAACCAAGTTTACGATTTCAGGCACATCAATGCCCGTGTCGAGCATATCTACAGATACGGCAATTTGTGGTTGCTTTTCTGCATCAGCAAACTTGTCAATCAGATCGGATGAATACTTTTCATAATTATCAATCACTCGGCAGAAATCCGCTCCTAAGTCGGGATAAATGGCTGCAAACCGTTCTGCTATGAATACGGCGTGCTTGTGGTTGTAGGCAAATATGATGGTTTTACCTATCATGGTATCGTCCTTCACACGGATGCCGTCGTTCATCAGCCTGTTTAGCACATGGTCAACGGTATCTTGGTTGAAGATGTATTTGAATATCTCCACTGCATTGATTTTGCGGCTGTATGGCTCATCCGGCTCCAGCCCCGCCTTCATCTTCTCATACTCGAAAATCTCTTCCAACTGTTCCCGCTCTTCCGGGGTAAGTTGTTCAGGGTCAATTCCTGTGGTCAGAATCTTTGAGTTGTCTTTTATTGCTCTGAATGGGTTCAGATAACCATCTGCTACCGCTTCGTCATATTCGTAGCTGTCGGTCGGTTCGCCCTGCTCCATGCCGAACAGGTCGTATGTAGAGCGGTCAACTTCATCACGTGGAGTTGCCGTCAGTCCTAAGAGCAGGCAATCGAAATACTCAAAGATTGCTCCATATTTACCGAATACACTGCGGTGTGCTTCGTCAATGATGATAAGGTCAAATCTGCCTAATGAGAATGTTTTTGCATCCCTGTCCAGATGTCCTATCATGGTCTGATAAGTGGAGAATAGGATTCGTGCCGATATATCCACATCGCTGTCACGCAAGGAACTGACCGTCATGTTGGGCAATAACTTAGTGTAATTCTTTTTTGCCTGATTGACCAGTTCGATACGGTCGGCAAGGAACAGCACGTTTTTCACCCAATTGTTTCGCACCAGCACATCCACGAGCGAGATGCTGACACGTGTCTTTCCTGTTCCGGTAGCCATCACCAATAGGGCACGTCTATGTTTGTTGTTATAATGCTTGCAGACAGACTCAATTACTCGCTTCTGATAATTGCGGTTGGTTATTTTATCCGAAATCTGCAAGTCAGTAATGTCGTTACGTCCACGTTGCGCTATCATTCTGCGCAACTCGTCAATAGTGTGGAATCCCATCACTTTGCGTGACGGATAGCCGATGCCGTCTATTATGTGGGTTTCAAAACCATTGGTGTAATAGATAACCGGACGAGGACAAGCGTAGCGTGTTGCCAGACAGTCGGCATACAATTCCGCTTGGTGGCGACCTGCTGCCGCATCTACACTGGTGCGTTTGGCTTCCACTACTGCCAGTGGTGTTCCGTCTGCATCAAACAGTACATAGTCAGCATATCCCACACCGCTCTCATTGGGCATACCCTGTACTTCTATCTCTATTCCGGCTTGACGGGGGATGATTTCACCTTTATGTTCAGAAACTTTCCAACCTGCTTCGTGAAGCAACAGGTCTATATACAATTTCCGGGTTTCCGCTTCCGATAGGTCGTTTACAACAGGTTGGGCTTCCACTGTTGCAGGTTGCGCCTCGGAGCTTTCTTCTACCGCTTTTGCGGCTCTGTCGGCTGCTTGTGTGGTAGCAGTTTGTGCTTGGTCAGGTTGGGAAATAACGGCAAGATTGCTTGATTGAGGTGATTGGGGTATCAAATCTTTGTCAAAGTCAGGCAATGTGTCAATCACCTGCCAAGCCAATAGGATGGAACCAATGATGTAATATAGATTCAGTACGGCAAAGAATGATTCTCTGCGCCCGACAAAGCCGTCGCCGGCGTGAGCTGCGGTATTGCCGATTTTGCGGACATAGTGAATGCGCTTCATCAGGTCTTCGCTGTCTATGAAACCGGTGAAACGCTCATCGGTGGTTAGCGAAAGCAACGAAGCCCGTTCGCCTATTTGCCACCCTTTCAGACGGTAAACGGTCTTCACCATTGTTTCTAACGCAAGCCGTGCCTGCTGTGCCGAAATCATCGGATTGTTTACTTGAAAATCCTCGGCTGTTGCACAATACCGATAGATTGTCCCTAATCCGTCAATGCTTTTTATGATGTCGAAATTCCTCATAACTCAATCATTTATAAATTGCCAATAACCATCTTTATCCGAACCGATGCGTCGTATTACTATGCCATTCAATTTCTTGATATGTCGGGCAACGGTGGCGCGACCGATACCCAGCACCTGTGCATATTCATCGTAGGTGTATTCAGGATGGTCTTTTATTGCGGCGACAAGCCGTGAAGTGGTGTCGTTGGTTCTTACAGTATCAGTTGCAGTATCATTTACAGTATCATTTACAGTATCACTTGTGGTCTTTTGATACTGTAAAATCCGGCTTTCCAGATTAGCTACATGTTGTGACATCATTACATCTTGAATAATGGTACTGTCTTCATGCTCACGGCTGTCTATCAGTGCCTGTATATATTCTCCTTTTGCTTCTTTCGTCACAATGGAGGGGATAAGTCCCAATTGCCGTTGCACCATGTTCATCAACAGGCGTGTGGTGCGACCGTTACCGTCCACCCACGGATGAATGGTAACCAAGCGGAAATGGGCTTCAAAACTCAGACGATAACAGGCGGCCATGTTGTTTTTGTCAACGTATGACAATGCTTCGTTCAGCCACTCACAAAACTCAGCTGTTGCTTTAGGAACTTTTTGAAAAGCCAAATAGCTCTTTCCTCCGATACCGGCACTCACATTGCAACGGCGCAACTCGCCTTTGGAGGAATCGAATGTGCCGCCTAATGTGGAGTATTCCGAACCGGTACGCCGCATGACTTTAGCAGACAGCTCACACAAGAATTCAACCGTGTAAGGCCGAGCAGATTTTACCCATTCAAATCCAAAGAGATAGGCGTTCTTCAAATCCACATTCATCATCTGCTCCATGAGGCTTCTTCCCTTGGCGGCAATTCCTTCATCAAACAGAAGTTGGTTTTCCACCTCGGTAACGGTAGAACCCTCGATGGCTGTGGAGTGCGTGATAAGCGAATAGAGGTAGAATTTGTCGTAATCTACCTGTTGCTCAATACCTGAACCGGTATATCGGTGGATGGTATCTTTCAATTTTTTATCTATCTCTTTCATTGCCATTGTGCTACTTTATGAGAAATAATATTGCATCCGTTCTGCCATCATGGTTTTGGCATCTTCCAATTGCTTGCAGATTAACTCTTTCTGCTTTTCAATGGATTCAATCTTGAATGCAAATTCTTGTTGTAAAGAGAGTGGGGGAATTATAAATTTGATATTTCCAACAATAGTAAGATTCATGTTTTTTTGGTTTGTTCCATTTCCTAATTCACGATTAGCTTCATAACACATCTGAAAATGCCAATAACAAAAAGTAGGATTTAATGAGTCTTTACATTGTATGGCTGCACATGCTTGATTTGTTGCTGCTTTAATTCTTAATAACCCGACTTGACCTCTTGTTTTACCTTGCCCATACATCGCAACAAGTATGGTATCAGGAAGATAAATCGAACAATTGGAATTATCTATAGCTTCTTTAGTTATGTGCTCCTGAGTCTCCCAAATATATGAATTATGTACTTCCGTAGATTTAACCCATGGAATATCTCCTTCATAGTATGATACTATTTTGCGACTTGGAGTTGCACCTGTTCCTATGGATGCATATTTATTTAAAAATCCCTTTTCCCATCCTTTCGGATTAGTTACAGGGTCGCCAAACATATCAAGGAAGATAGATTGAGCGAGGGCATCAAGGTCGGCTATCTGCGCCTTGTAGCCGTCAATCATTTCTTGCACTGCATCCAATTCTGATGCGATTGTTTGTTGCTCAACAAGTGTTGGAATGACAATTTGCACTTTTTGCAAATTGGCTCTTGTTATTTGAGGTTGCGCAGCCCCTGTAATGACTTTACTATAATCAATAGCAGATACAGCTTTCCCTAAAAAAGCAAAATCTAATAGATTTTCTTCTTTAGGGTGAACCACCATTGCATTACCATTAATCCATGAGAATGGTTTACTTATATTTATTGTTCCACAAGTCGCTCCACGACAAGTAATAAGCACTTCTGGAAATTTATGATTATATTCATTGTATTTGCCAATAACTCCATTAGCACCATATACAAGATATTTGCCATTAGAGTCCAAACAACTTGTTGCTATTGTTTTAGGTTGATAAAGATTGCATACCTCACCTAAAAAAATCTTTTGCCACTTTGATTTATCCACTCTCATACCCTACGAATTTAGCAGTTTCTTAAACTCAGCAAAGGCTGCGTCAATAGCCTTCTGTCTTTCCTCCATTCGAACGATAATAGTTTCCGGTGCTTCATATTCAATAACTTCACGCTCCACTTCGTGATAACGCTTATAACTAAGGTCGTAGCCATTGGCACGAATTTCATCGGCAGTGACAAAAAATGACTGTTCTTTGCGACTGCGGTCGGTTTCCGCTTCGAGGTTATGGAAACGGGAGATTATATCAGGTATGTCATTTTGTTCAGGCTGAGGAGTGCGCTGCGTGGTGAGTGAGAATCCATCGGCACGCATATCGTAAAACCAAACCTTGTCAGTACCGCCTGTACCTGTCTTAGTAAAGATGATGATAGCGGTAGAGACTCCGCTATAAGGTTGGAACACACCGGAGGGCATCGTGATGACGGCTTGCATACAGTGCTTATCCACTAATGCGGAACGTATAGTCTTATAGGCTTGCGCATCACCTGTGAGAACCGTGTCCGGTACAATGGAAGCACACCGTCCGCCCGACTGAAGCATCCGCATCATCAAGGCAAGAAACAGCAACTCCGTTTTCTTGGTCTTGACAGCCGCTTTCAGCGTGTGCGCTATATCATCCTGATCCAGACTTCCTGCAAAAGGCGGATTGGCAAGGCAGAGTGTGTATTTGTTGGTGTCGTTGTTTTCGTCCGACAATGAATTGCGATAGTAGAGGTTAGGTTCGTCCACATCGTGCAGCATCATGTTCATACAGCCGATGCGCAACATAGACGCATCGGAGTCCGATCCGTGGAAGATTTCGCTGCGGAACCGTTTCATTACATCAATGTTCAGCAGCTCATTGCCCTGATGCTCTTTGATACATTTTGCAGCCTCCATAATGAATCCGGCAGAACCCATGGCCGGGTCACAAATAGTATCGTCAAGTGTGGGTCGCATCAGTTCCACCATCATGCGGATAATGTGGCGAGGAGTGCGGAACTGCCCGTTTGTCCCAGATGCAGCCATCTTGCTGAGCATATACTCGTAGATGTCACCCATCATGTCGGCACCGTCAGAAACCAATTCTTCTATACCCTCCACCACACGCGACAACAACCGGGCATTGGTTATCTGAAAAACCGTGTCCTCCATGGCACGGCTGTATGCAGAACCCTCACCACCTATATGGCGTAGGAAGATGAACACATCGTTGCGCACACGGTTCAACATCCGTGCAGGCTCCATCTCTTTGAATATATGCCAACGCATTTCGCTATAAGGCACATCCTGGTCTGTCGATGGGTTGTGCCACACGCCTTCGGGAAAAGTTGGGTCGAGCAACTTGTCACCCGTCAAGTTGGCAATGGATTCCTTTTCCTGCTGTTTCTCATCCAACATTTTCATAAAGAGCAAATAAGTCATCTGCTCAAAGATTGCCGATGGCTGGGTAAAACCATTGTTCCAGAATGTCTGCCATACGGCATCCACCTTTTGTTTTATATCGCCTGTAATCATATTATTGTCTATTTATTCAATGTAAAATTAGGTAAAACAAAGATGCTCGCTACTTTTCGGGAGATTGAATAAGTTCCTTTACATCAACATTCAAAATCTCAGCTATTTCAAACAGTACCTCTAAACTTGGTTGCCGTCTGTTACAAACGTATGCATTAACTATACAGAAACTCTTGCCAAGTTTATCTGCCAACCAAGTCTGCTTGATTCCTCTTTCTTCAAGCACCTCTTTTATTCGATTCATGGGTTTATCCATTACACTAATTTTTACAAAAGAAATCTATTGTCAAATCAACCATTAACGCTGTTATGGAAACTCCACGTTTTTCTTTATCGTTCTTTACAGATGATTTTACAACGGAGGAAATGAAACTTGTTGCCAAATGCAACATCTTGTTGACAGGCTTATCTTCTGGTTTATTGTTGAGAACCGCATCTATTCCCTGCAGTGTTGTAATTACTGCATTCGCTTTTGCAAAATTTTCATCCTCTGGTGCTATTGTTTCTGCAATACTTATCGCATATTTCATTACAGAAAGCACGTCGGAAACTTTTAATTGTTGCCCCTGTGGATTCTGATATACAACGTCTTCTTTTCTAAAAATGCGATTGGTCTGATAAAGAATATTTTGCGCATATGCGTAATGAGTTCGATATATGTCGCGAATATTAATCTCATTTTGCAAGGCTCTCAAGCACCCCACAATGTTCATTCGCAATGATGTGTCATCCTGGATATTGTCGATAGAAGTCGGTGACACCCCAGGTATAAATCCATTTGACAGCATTTCCAGCTTCGTTTCACGTTGCACCAAGTCTGCAAACCCCGGAATACCTATATTGAGTGTTGCTATATAGTGTTTTCTCATTCCATTTCTATCTCCCAGCATATATGCTTTATAAAGATTGGAATACGCAATCTCCAATTTTAAGACATCGTTGGCTTGTTGCTGTTCAAGTATGCTTATTGCGTTCATATATTTATCGTTTCATTTTTTGCAAAGATATAAAATTATGTGCTATATAAAGAGAAAAGGAGAGGAAAAAATCCCCTCCTTAACTCTAATACATATATCAGACATTCAAATCTTTCAGTGCCAGTGCATAATTGTGTCCGAAAAGGTCTTTCCTGACGAACCTCAAGCCGAGTGTTTGGTAATAGCCGTATTCATCTCCTTCGGTACAGAGATACTCGTAACCGTAGCGGGGCATGTACTCCTTGAAGAAGCGAGCCAAGTCTTTCAGATTTTCTTCTTGGTTCTTCCTGAAGTTACTGCGCACGATGATGATGCTCCAGTCGGGGAAGTTGCCCACGCCGTTGCTGTACTCCCAAAAGCGAATGTAGCAGTCTAAATCACGCTCACTGATGTTTACGCAAAAGCCATTGGCATTTTGCATTACGCTACAACTGTTTCTGTAGCCGAACTTCTCACACAGGTAGAGATTGAAATCACAAATCAAATCTTTTTGTAACATAATTGATAAAGTTTTAATTGTTAATAAATTGATTATAAATGAAAGCCTCGCTTGCGCTTAGCCTTTTTCTTTTTCATCAGGCGATTGAACTCGGCTTCTTCTGCGGCAGTGGCATCGTAGGATGAACTGCCGTTCAACAGACCAAGGCCGATGCTTGAACCATTGTCGGAATGGGAAACGCTTTGCTGCACCTCTTCATCTTTATGCGTGAACCCTTGCTTGGGGTATTCAAATGAAGAAGCACAAGCATTCTGCTCCAATCGGTTGTCGATATTCAAATAGCTGAACTCACGGCTGACCTTTGAACCGGAGAAAGAAAAGCCGTTGTACTCAAACTTGACTCCCAGTATTTCCCGTGTAGTCCGGCTGACTTTGAATTTCATATCAATGTCACGGTCAGCAAGAGCTTCTTTCAGTTCATCCCAATTTTGAGCTTTGGGCAGCTCCTCTTTCAACGCTTTGTATATCTCGTGCTTTGCCCGGTCGTATGGGCGTAAGCGTTCCTCCTTGATATGGTCCTTGCCATTGGCAAAGTGCAAGCGGTATTTTGCCGTCAACATCTTACACGCCTTTTCATTTCTGCGGAAGTCGTTCTTGTCGCTAATTGTTTTGCCATCATTATCCACCCGATTGAAAACGATGTGGCAATGCGGATGCTCATGGTCGATATGCCGGGCGATGATGTACTGCGTGTTTTCGATACCCATCAGTTTCATATAGTCGTGGGCGATTTGCAACATCAACACATCATCTGACTTCAAGCGTTCGCTGTCTTCAGGGGAGAAGTTGAGCGAGGTGTGTCCGACAATATTCTTTACCTTGTCATTGAGCAACGCTTGTAATTCAAATTGTTCTGCCATCTGTTCGGGTGTGCCATCCACTCCGGCTGCTTCCAGCAATTTGGATTTCTCCTCTTTCAGGACATAGCGGACACAACCACCGAACGATGTCCCTTTGGTCTGCTTACCTATCATCTTTCAGTTGTTTTATAAGTTGGTTAATACGCAGCGCCATCTCCTCGCATCTTTCGGCAACGGCAAAGAATCCGTAGGTGTTTGCCTGTTTCGCCAACTGGTTGAAGTTGGTACTTTCTCCAATTAACTGACGGATGATGTGGATATGCTCTTTCGTGATTCGTTCACGTACCGTTCCGTTCTCAATGAGCGAACGGATGACTGCGCTTTGAGTCTGCTTGCTCCGTCTGCAAAGCGCACCGAGCCATGCGAATTGATCGTAAGACAGACGGAGTGTTATCGTATGTTTCTTCTCCATTTTGAATTGCTTTTAGTGAATAATTTGTGACCATCGGGAGCCGCCTCCTCTGACTTTTTGAGGAGCAATTAGTCGGGAAATGTAATACACCGACATTAACTTGCTATAGTAAAAAAGTCTCAAATTCTCTCCCTTTGTTCAAAGTCTGAATCCTCGTTTCTTCGGCGGTGAAACCTTTGGTTGAGGAATGCCTCGTTGTACGCAGATGAGCTTCAAATCAAATGTTTCTATCAGTGTTTTCAAGTTCGGATTCCTCTTAATCATCTGCTGGAGTATGGCTTCATCGGGGCGTACCTTCAACAGGTAATCGGCAATGTCGTACCCCTCTTTCCGTTCGTTTTCGGTTGCGTTGGCTTCCAAATAATCGAACAGTTGCACATCAATTCCATTGCTTTTCATCAACCCGATTTTGCTCTGCCAATAATCGGTCGCTCCCAAATCGGGGAATAATACAACGCTTCTTCCGGTTAGAACGGACTGATTATTGCATTGAAACAACCGTTCTTTCCACCCGATGCAATCCATAGGAATTGGGGGAGGTAGTAGGAGGCAATGATTGCAGTTTTCTCGCTTTCGACCAATGCCACAGGACGGCTTTTGTCTTCTGAAAGCAAATGCTCACCGAAGAAACATTGCTTCAGATTATAGTCCTCTTTATGTAGTACGGAGTGTACCCATGTGACATTATTGTTCGATTCTTTTATCCGCTTGCCAGTTTCTGGATTGTAAAGCATTATCTTACCTGTACGGACTCTGTTCTGATAATCCATTTGCCAAAATACGGTTGCACCGTCCCAATGCTTGGAAGTGCCAACTTTGTATTTCTCCATCAGTTTCAATGTCTCCGTCTCTCCGAATTGAGCCGATAAGAATTGAAACAGCTTGTTCTCAGGATAGCGTTGTAACGACTGATTGACTATTCCCAAATCAATGTAGAAAGTGGCTATCGGCTCGGCTGTCTTAATAGGCGCATAGCTCTGAGAGTTATTTTCGGACAACTTTTCCTTTTCAGATGGATGCCGTTCAAAGTAATCACGAGGCGTGAAGTAATAACCGCATTTCTGTTCATGGTCACAACGACCCACGTAATCCGGGAAGTGGATTTGTTTCTCTGTATCAATGTACTTGGAAAAACATCTTTGGCGGTGGCAGTTCGGGCATGTGTGCCGGGTGCTGACGCCTTTATATGGTTCTAATATGAATCTATGTGTACTCATCGTTTTTTGTTTTTGGGTGTGTCACTTTTGTCGTTATTGTCGCTTTTGCTTGGGAAGTGTCAAAACCGACAAAAATGTCACGGGTTAATCTTTGAATATTCTCCATGCTTCTCTTTGCGGAACAGCGTTCCGATGTTATCATTGAGAAAGCGTTGAAATGTCCGCTCCTTCATTCCGTTTTGCTCGGCCAACTCTATTGCTTGGGCGGTCGTAAAGGAGGACGGAAGCAGATTGACTATCGTCTGCTGTTGGCAGGTGAGGGCATTCTCATTGAGGATGTTCTGTACGCTCAGTGCAGACTCTTTGAAATACTCTGTCAGTCTGATTGCTCGTTCCACAGTCAACAGGTCGATACAGGTCTTATCACACTCTCCGCAAGTCCATCGTGCTAATTGGATAATCAGACAGAAACGGATGATGTATATTTCCAGCTTGCAATAGATACTTACGATGGTGTCGTTCCCGGTCGCATAACTCAGAGAAATGGTGTTGCCATTCGTAAAGCCGTCTTTTGGCATCCTCTGTGAAGAGAAGAATCTGTGGTTCTATCTCTCCAAACTCATTGAGGGCATATTCTTGTTGTATCAGCTTGCCAATAATACCATTCCATTCTTGCTCGATATTCTCCGGCAGCTCCTTGTCATTCCAACGTGCCTTCTGTTGCAGATTGGGCATTACAAACAGGATACGGTCAATGAATCCATTACTGGAACGTTCGCCCTTAGCCAGTTCACTGAGAATCTTCTTTTGGATAGTGCCGATAACTGAGATGTACGGTCGCTTGATGAAGATGGAACTCTTGGCATTCTTGCGGTCGGATATAGTGGTTTTGGCACTGAATACCGACAGCCAGAATTGTTCCTCGGAACCGTTGTTGTAACGGTAGAAGTTCTTGGACCAAGCGGATAACTCATCAGCCCACAAGCATAAACCACGTTTGTTTTGAGCATGAATGAGGCTCAATCCTTCGGGCGTTACATCCGAAACCAAGAAAGCGGCTGCGCACGGGAGCCTGCGGGAACTCATCCAAACCGGCTTCCAAGCGTTCCTTCTTACTCATGGACATAGTGCTTTCATACTCGGCATACAGCTTCTGATATTCTTGATTCTGACAATAGTCATGTTCAATGAACGGCTGGAAAGCGAAACTCAGCGGATGACTCTTATTCGCTCCGGGGCGTCCAATCAGTGCCATGTACAGAATAGGACTTTCCAGCCAGTTGCGCTTCACCTGCACCAGATGGGAGTTGCCAATCCCCACGGCAATGGCTGCAAGGATAGCCGCAGCAACATAATCCACGGGATAGCCCTGACAATAGTGCAAACTGCTGATGATGCGCAGAATCCTGATAGGAAAGATTTCTATCGGGAACTCACCACCGGACATTTTGACTCCAATGCGCACAGCCTCGCCGATAATACCTTCTGCTGTTAATTTGGAGGTTTCCATAGCGGCACAGATCAAAAGTTATAGCCTCCCTTTGGTTTGCGCTTCGCTCCATGTACTATCTCTGCTGCCTGTTCCTGGAGCGACATTGCCTGCATCTGCTTGCGCCCGGACTCAATCCATTGCAGCAACTCATCTTCATAGAAGTAGAGTTTCTTACCTTTTTTATAAGCTGGAATCAGTCCTTTACGCGCAAGCGTGTAAATGGTAGGCTTTGCCTTTCGTGTGATTTTACAGGCTTCGTCAATTTCAATAAGACGATGCTTGTCAGAAGATGTCTGCGGTTGCAATGCCGCTACCATTTGCCGGATTTGTTCCATCTGTTCTGAGAGATAACCTACCGCCTGCGGCAGCTTATCAAAAGTGATTTGTTCATTTGCCATACGTACTCGTTTTTAATCGTTCGCTGGCAAAGGAAATTGGTGTTTTGATGGTGGAAAACATCACCGGAATATAACTGTGAGATAACTTTTAGTGGTGATTGGTAGTGATTACAAGGAATTTAGCTACTTTTGTAAGTAGAAAACATATCTGTCATGAGTAAAAGAACTATTATTTTTCAAGAACATAAAAAAATTACAATTAAGGAAATAGATGAGTTATTCTATTTCGCAATCTTGTATTATGACAAGTGGAGTTCTCATAATATAATTAAACAATCTGAATACATAGTAGTGGCAGCTTGCAGAGGGTTGATGAAAATTAGTCTAGAGGAAGTAAATGGGAAAGATTATTTATTCATCACGGATGATATAAGTGATTTTACGGATTATCCTAAGCAAATAGATGATTTCCTATCCTTGCAATGTGATAATGATAGTAAGGTTACTGCAGAAATGTTATACCATGCAATCTTAGATTCTACAAATGAACTATTTCCTAAAATGCGATTGATGGATATATATTATAATTACAAATACCTTAGCGAAATTAAAACAGGAAGGTCTAAGATTGACATTTACACGAGTTCTTTTGACAAGTATATAAATGATATTTTTCCAAATAGTAAAGATGTAGCTATTGAGAATATAATGTTGAAGTTAGGTATTATCAAACAAGATGCAATATTATTGTTTGAACGTTGGAAAAAATTCTATTTTATAGATTATCATCCGTACGAAGAATGGATTCCGAATCCTCCAAAAGAAACACTTACCATTAAACAGTTTAAAGATAGAATATCAGCTACAAGAATTGATGTAAAGAAGAATGAAAGCACAGGGGAGCCATATTTTGAAGCTGGCAATGTCAAAGGAAAAGTATCTACAAAAGAAATACCGAAACATCCAATGATATCTTTATTTATTACTTCTGACTCAAATGAACATTGGCTTTTACATGAGGAAGGAAGTGTTTTAGGGGCACCAGAAATAGCAATATTTTAAATATATTTTGAAGTATGAAAAAGAATAAATATATCCCAATGTTTGACGAACAAGAGTTTGTCCTTGTGTGTCGTAGAAATGATTATGAGAATGGAATAATTGGTGATGGCTTATTCCTTGTGAGTAGAGAAGAATGGGAAGATACTGATGATTACTCAATTAAAACATTTGATTTGCTTTTAACAGCAGTTGAAAATAATGTGGTTAAGTTGTACCCTGCCCCCAATAATGCAGTGGTAATATTTCAAACTCTTCCTTATTCAAGAAAAGTAGATTACATTGAAGTAGATTAATATCTGAATTATACTATTTTTACATCTAATTTAATACAACATACTGATTCTGTATGTGACATTTTACGCTCAATAATTGAGATTTCCAAGGCACGAAGGGTATGGGCAAAGACATTCTTGATGAAAGTTGCAGTATGAATACGTTTTCTGCCAAAAGCCTTACCAATATTCCAACCAAAGTGCATTATATCATCAATGCTTTTAAGTCGTGAGTCAACCTTTACAGGCGATATCTTTTGCAAGGTATCGCCTGAACTATATTCTACGATGTATGCGCATAAACGGTTGAGATCTTCTTGACTCATATAGGCGACCATTGTTTGCTTCGTATAGCTAATGACCTTTTCCAATTTGGTTTGAATAGCACGATTCTTTTTTGCGATAAAATTGGTTCGCATAACTTCATATTCTGAAGGTTTAGAGATTGTTTCTTCAGCGGTAGGAGCAGACTCAATGACATCAGTCGTAGCTTGGTTTGAATCTTTGATTGTAGGGACTTCCGGAACAGAAACGGTATCATTGTGATTTTTCATCGTTTGAAAAGCAGAGAAACGCAATAGAAAAGCTTCTATGCGTGGCAGCAGAAACTGATTGAAAGTTGTCTGTAAACTAACATAGATCGCCATCAAGACAATTACTGTTGCAAAAAATGCAACACTACTATTGAAATCGTCAACACCTTTGGATAAAACAAACTGCCGAGCTAAAACGCCAACGACAAGAGTACCTACCAATACAAGGGAATAGAGTGCTATATGTTCTATACTTTTCTGATTCATAGTGATATTTGCTAATTGTTTGTGCGCAAATATATGTTATTTCATAGATACCATGTTATAAATCTAAGGAAGTGGCAGCATTTGTCCTCGATATGTAGCTTTTTTCCTCATCAAACTTGTCTTTAATGAAAAATGGGTATATTATAATCATGTTGAACTAAACACTTTTCTTAGAAAAATTGGCTTAGTTTGAGCAAAACATTAAATTTGTATAAACGAGTTTAATGTTTGAAGATAAATACTTAATGTTATGAATGATATGAAAGTACTCTCAAAACCAAGTCCAATACGAAGCGGATTATATAAAACATCCACAAAATTATTTTATCAACCAAGTAAGTTGTTAGAAGCTCAAATTACTGAAGTTTTTGACGATGTATGGCCTACAGTAACTGCACTCAAGAATTTGCGGTGGCAAGTACAAGGTTATCATCACGAATACAATGTTGCTAGCAATAGCCTTTTAACTAGTAAATTTGTGGAGCCAGGAGACAAAACCAATCGTCCTAATTTGTATCGTTCTTGCATTGAACAGGCTTGGGATGATCAAGAATTTATTATCGCAAAAAACTTGCTCATAAATATTTTGGCATGTTATGAGGCTTGGATTGAAAATATTCTTGAAATTCATGGATGTAATAATTATCCTCATCAAAAACAGTTGCAAAGTGCTTCAGACTGGAATATTATTATTTCTCAGTTAACATCAATTCCAGATAACAATATAGTTACTAATTTTCATCAGGAATACTTGATGCATAACAAGAATTATGCTTTAAATTATATTGATAAATATATGAAAATCTATAGATATTTTAAAGAATGTAGAAATTGTATTGTTCATCGTGGCGGTCAAACCACTCAGCGTGTAATTGATGCATATACAGATATTGTAAATTATACACCACATGATTTGAATATTAAAGAAGTTCCTCAAATTATTTTAAATAATATAAATGATTCTATTAAAATTCTTTGCGTGGCGTAGTCGGTTTTTCTCAGATAATTCTTAAAATTGTTTCTACATTCGATATTGAATTAATTAAAAGTAATAAGTCAAAAGCATATTTTGTTGAACAGCTAAAATCTCAAAATCCTCATCATCTAGTATTACCAGCATTAGAGCCTAAAAAAATTAATAAAATATGTTCTATTATAGCAAAGGCTAGATTCATAAAACCTCATGATCCAATGAGTCTTTTACCTTTATTACAACAAGAGAATATTTTAAGATAGTTGTTTGATGTTGATTCTTTTTGATGGCTATAATTATTGTCTGAATGTAATTTAATATTTTATATCTGATAATGATTATTACTAAAATTAGAATATTCTTTAAAGAATGGACTTTGCTAGAGAAAGCGAATTGTTCATAACAACAAAACAGGTCATGTCTGATAAAGATATCAGACATGACCTGTTTTAAATAAAAAGTGACTACATTATTTCAACGAAATCTTATTAGCCGTCTCTCGCTTCTTGGAGTTAACTAAATCAGCATAGATTTGAGTGGTGGTGACATTCTTATGTGTTAGCATCTTCGATACTGTGTAAATGTCTGTGCCTAAAGAGATTTGAATGACCGCATACGAGTGCCTAAAGCAATGGAAGGTTATGTGTTTTCTGATTCCGGCTTCGGCAATCCATTGTTTCAGGGGATGATGGGTCATGGAGCGAGTTAAGCCTTTGAAGACTTTTCCGGTGCCCCATTCGCCACACAACTCCAGTGCCTCCTGACTGATGGGGAGGGTTGCCTCGGTTTCCGTTTTCTCGGTACAGATACGAATGTAATAGCCTTGGTCTGGCCCGACTTCAAAGTCATGCCAGTCCAACTTCAGAATATCACTGATACGGAGGCCGGTCATGCAGGCAAATAGGGAGGCCTGTTTCAAGACTGGAATTTTGCAGGGTGTAGCGGCCAGTTTCTTGACTTCATCAAGTGTCAGATACTCTTTCTTGACCTCTTTCCATTCGATTTTTTCCAGAAAGTCGTTCAAGTTCTCACGCAGCATCTTCTCTTTATAGGCTATCTTCAACAAGGCACGGAACGTCGAATAATAGCCGGCTGCTGAATTGCGTGAGATATAAGCATTGGGATGATTAATCTGTTTGCATTTAAGCAGGTAATCTCTGAACTTCTCGCACAGTTCCACGGTGACATCTCCAAAGGTACATTTGCCGCCGACAAATTTTTCGAAGTGGTTGTAAACACAATCCCATTTCTCATACTTTTCTCGTGCTTTAGTCCGGAGATAGGCGAGGAAATCTACTTTTTGCTTGTTCTTGTCCAAGAACCCAAATTCTTCATTGATAAGCGATTGGACACGGATACAGCGGATTGCCTCTGCCTTGTTCAGCATATCCTGATTGAACATTCTTTGCTGCTCGTTTTTTGGCTTGGCATAGATGTAGATGCCGAGAAATTCCCGGCGACTCATCTTCATCGTATAAGGATTGCGGATGGCCGGATAATAATCCAGATAAAGAGATATGCGATCGTTACGCAATGGTTTTTGTCTCAAAGTTACGTTGGTGCATGTAAGTGTCATAGCTATATTGTTTTTTGATTAATACTTGTTTTTGTTGCAAATAAAATAGGTGTTCTAATGGTGGTATTTATCACCGGAAAATAACTTTCGGCTCATTCTATCTTTGGAGGCTCAAAGAACTTGTCCAACTCTGCCCGCAGGATCTTGGTATATTTACCGACCTTGATACGGGGAATATTATGGTATTTCACATAATGGTAGAGTTGATCCCGTGTCAGACTGAATCGCTCCATCGCTTCGGCAATGGTGTAGTATTTTGGCTCTTCGGGAGCTATGAGCCCTTTGGCAATGTCCACATGCTTCTTGGAGTAGTACACCATGATACCGACCTTCTTCTTGGGAATAGCATTCTTTGATACAAAAGAATAGATGGCCGTCAGCGTCATACCGAACTTCTCCTGCATGTCTTGCGTGCTGTACCATTCCTTGATCTCAGGATCGGGAGCTTTCTTTGCAAAGTAGTCATCAATATGCTTTTTGCTCCAATAGGTTTTACCACAGTGAAAGGTTCGTGGAATATTATGTTCCTTAGCGATATGAAATATCCAAGAATCCTTTACGCTATACTTTTCCTTAACTTCAGCTGTGGTGTAGAAGTCGGTGATGCTCTGCTTGGATTTTGGTAGATGTTTTTTGTAAGGAGAAGCATTATCAAACAGAGCCTCGATGTCTCGTTTCCTGATAATAGTTTTTCTCTTTAACTGGACCGATTTTATCAGGTTAGTTTCTAGATACCTATAAAAGGTAGCCCTGCTGATACCGATATACTTTGCAGCTTCGCTTGGGGTAAAGAAATCCTTGTCAATGCAATCTTCTTTTTCGATTTGCTGATTGACCTTTGTTTGGAATTCGCTAACACGTTTTTGCCTTGTTTTTTCTTTGTAGGCAAGGTTAGCACAACGACGCGAACAGCATCGTGTCGAGATTTTGTGGGCAATAAATAATTTGCCACACCACTCACATTTTTTCTGAATGTTGATGCTACTAGCCATTTCATTTATCTTTTTATTTCGCCAAAACTGTATCTCTGCGTATCACTGTGTCTCACAGCGTCTCATTTCTCCACGACCTTGCCAACGATAATCCTCGGATTTTCGTGGTGAGGTACACAGGAGGTACAAAAAATGGCGTAAAAAGGCTTAGCAACGATTATCAACGATACTTGAGCAACAAAAAAGGCGCCCGTAAAGAGCGCCATATTAATCGATTATAATCAATTTAACTATTTGGTAATCAAGTATTTACTTACCGATGCAGAAGCGGGAGAAGATGGAGCCGAGGATTTCGTGGGTTGTGATTTCGCCGGTTATTTCTCCGAGATAGTGCATGCATTCACGGATGTCCTGCGACACGAAGTCGCCCGAGATGCCGCTGCGCAACCCGTCGAGGGCGCGTCTGATGGCTTCGCCGGCATGCAGAAGCGCGTCGTAGTGGCGCGCGTTGGTCACGATGACAGCGTTGGGGTCGGTGTCGGCAACGGCGGCTGCTTCAATCAGGCTTTGCTCAAGCGAGTCGACGGCGATGTCGGCTTTTGCCGAGATTGTGGCTATCGCAGCCGATGGAGCGGCAGTGGCTACGGCTGAGCGCAGCGCGCTGATGTCGGCATCCGAAAGACAGTCGATTTTGTTGATTACGGCAACAAGATGCTTTCCTTCGGCGTGCGGCAGGATGTCGGCGGCAACGGTGGCAATGTTGGCAACAGGCTGTGTGCCGTCGATCATCCAGAGGATTATCGCTGCCTCGTCAAGTTTTTTGAACGTCCGCTCAATACCCATTGTCTCTATAGTGTCGGTGGTCTGGCGAATGCCTGCTGTGTCGATAAACCGAAATGTCAGTCCGCCGAGCGTTATGGTGTCCTCTATCACGTCGCGCGTTGTGCCGCGGATGTCGCTCACGAGCGCCTTGTCGTCGTGCAGCAACCGGTTGAGGAGTGTTGATTTTCCGGCGTTGGGCTCTCCCACTATCGCCACTGGAAATCCGTTTTTGATGGCGTTGCCGACGGCAAAAGAGTCGGCAAGGCGTGTCACGGCTGTGTTGATTTCTTCTGCGATGGCGATTAGACGTGTGCGGTCGGCAAACTCCACATCCTCTTCGCTGAAATCGAGTTCAAGCTCCATAAGCGACACGAATTCGAGCAGTCGTTCGCGCAAAGTGGAGAGCATACGGCTGAAACCGCCGCGCATCTGGCTCACGGCGATGCGGTGTGCCGCTTTCGAGCCACTTGCTATCACGTCGGCTACGGCTTCTGCCTGCGACAGGTCGAGACGCCCGTTCATAAATGCGCGACGCGTGAATTCGCCTCCCTCGGCGGCGCGGCATCCGTTGCCGATGAGCAATGCTACAAGTTGCTGCTGCACCCATAGCGAGCCGTGGCACGACAGCTCGATGACATCCTCGCCAGTAAACGACCGTGGTCCGCGGAATACGGCTGCCACAACCTCGTCGAGCGTCTCGCCATCGGTGTCGACGATGCGTCCGAGGTGCAGCGTGTGGGTCTGCACGGCATTAAGGTCGGCTCCGCGCCATGATTTCATCACGCACTTCACGGCGTCGCGTCCGCTGACGCGCACCACTGCTATACCTCCCACTCCCGCCGGTGTCGACACGGCGCATATTGTGTCGTCGTTATGCTGGTTGATGTCTAATTGTTCCATTCGTAATAATCACAAGTTTTTTCTATTTCATTTTCCTCGTCGTCGGGCAGCGAAGAGAAGAAGTCAAGCCCCGTGAGAGCCTCCACCTCGTCTACGCTTACTGCCTGCCGCTCAATCACCTTTTGTCCGCCTTCGTTCTTGTAGATGAATGCGATGGCGCGCTTCGGGGTGGCAAACGGAGCGAGCAGCACCTTGAAAAATCCGGTAGGCACAGCCACTCCGCTTTCCAAACGGTTGATGTGGCCTTGCACGATTGGCCCGGAAACTACAATGACTGCACTGTCGCGGTCTGCCCACAGGCGCACTTTCTCCTCCAGACGCTTCCACCCGCCGCTGTTGAGCGAATGGTTCTGCGGACATATATTTGTCAGAAAAAACGACTCCTGCATCGCCTTCTTGCTCCATTTCATATCGGCAGCGGGAGCCATATGACCGCGGTCGTAGCCCGAACCCTTATAGTCGTCGGTAGTCGGACAGCCCTCAACGTCGGTGTCGCACATAAACTTGTCGTGACGTGGCTCCGCGCCCTGTGTCTCGAAACGTGTGAGTTCGTAGACAACATAGTTGGGAATACGCAGGTCGGCGTTGAACGACGCGGTGTAGCCCTCATACGCAACAATCTGCTGCCGCAGCCCCTCTGGAGCATTCACCTCCATAAGCGCCTCTACATCGACATTGCTGGCGGGCGCACCACTCTCAACACGCTTGAAGCCCAACTCCTTCGCATGTCCTATAAACCACCACACAGCCACGATAACCGCCACAACAATCACGGCAGTTCTCACCTGACGCGCGGTGCTGTTTCTTTTCTGATACTTCTTCTTTGCCATATCGATATTGATGACCGTGCAAAGTTACGACAAATAAACGTCAGTGGCAAGAGCATCAATCCCCTCCACCTCCCGCGTAAACCTCACAAAAAGTTGTATCTTATTCCATTTCTACAGAACCACATTGATAGACAAAACGATGGGAGAAACGGCTTGACACAGATGAGTTGACCACGCCCCAAAAACACTTGTAACTATCTTCCGTAACCGTTTCTACATTATCTCCCTTTGCAGTAAGTATGAAAAGGGGGTCTAAACCCCCATTTTCAAATACTTCTTTATATATGTTAGGCCTCTTTAAAGTCATTTCTGTAACTAAATCTGCAAATACTTCAAGCGACTCTGGGTCAGTTATATCTAACTCATCTCGTATCTCTTTTATCCTTCTCTTTATAAATGCAATTTTAGCGTCAGCAGAATCTTCTTTTTTAGCGTCTAACAACATAACTCTAATTTTTCCCCTTAAATTAGCATTAGAGCCTGTTTTCGTAATTATACATCCCATATTATATAGTTAATGTTATTGTTATAGGACAATCATTATCCATAATTTCTCCATTTTCAGCCATCTCATAAACACTCTTGATATACTCCATCACCTTTTTATATGCGTCTAATACGGTTACATCTTTCCATTTTGAAGAAAGCATTTCTTCATATGCATCTTCAAATGTTCTCTTCATATCCGGATCTACCGACTTATATACCCCATTTTCCAATGGAACTATCCCTTCTTCCTCAAGAGCTGTTTTTATTGTTTCAGTAATAGGCTCATAGGTTGTTGGATGAACAACATCTAACAGAAAATCAGAACCTTCAGGTCCTGTATCATCATTTATTTGAGTAAATAAGTCTAAATAAGCAAGATTAAGCTCTTCTGAAGCTTCCAAATCTACTTGTCTTGTCTTTTCAGGAGTGTTTACTACTTGTCTGGTTACTTCAAGTTGATACTTTTTATTAGTTGGAGATGATTCTAAATAAAGATTTCCGTCATATTTTGTACCATTTTCCAAAGTTACTAAAATTGGCTGTACATTCCCAACCATTTCGCCTGCTTTTTCAATTTTGACAATAGGGCTATCTTCCATTCTTGAATCCTTTCCATAGATTATAGTATCTTTGCCATTTTGAATAGCAATATGCCCCTGTGACATTAAAAAGATAGCCCGACGAACCAATCGCCGGGCTATCTTTATTGTCAGTTTTTCAATCAGTTTCTTTATTTGCCTTTCTCTTCAGCCTTCTTGATTTTGGCAGCGTCTTCAGCCGCTTCAGCCTCAAGACGGGCGTCGAGACTCTTGTCGAGATATTCAAAGTCTTCCTTGCTTCCTACAACAAGCGAGTTGTAGTCGCGCAGACCTGTTCCGGCCGGAATCAAGTGACCGCAGATAACGTTCTCCTTCATACCCTCCAGATTGTCGGTCTTGCCGTTGATTGCTGCCTCGTTGAGCACCTTCGTGGTTTCCTGGAAGGAAGCCGCCGACATGAAGCTTGAAGTCTGCAATGCTGCGCGGGTGATACCCTGAAGCATCTGGTCGGACGTTGCCGGAACGGCATCGCGCACCTGTACGAGATTCAAGTCCTTGCGCTTCAAAGCTGAGTTCTCGTCGCGGAGCTTGCGCGCTGTGATGATTTGACCAGCCTGGAGATTCTGTGAGTCACCAGCGTCGGTAACCACCTTCTTGCCCCAAATGCGGTCGTTCTCATCCATAAAGTCGCGCTTGTCGACAACCTGCGACTCAAGGAAGCGGGTGTCGCCCGGATCAAGGATGCAGACCTTGCGCATCATCTGACGCACAATCACCTCAAAGTGCTTGTCGTTGATCTTCACACCCTGCATGCGATAGACGTCCTGAACCTCGTTGACGATGTATTCCTGAACGGCTGTCGGGCCCTTGATGTTAAGAATGTCTGACGGAGTGATCGCACCGTCTGAAAGCGGTGTGCCGGCGCGCACGTAGTCGTTTTCCTGTACGAGGATTTGCTTCGACAACGGCACGAGATATTTCTTCACTTCGCCAATCTTCGATGTCACGCTGATTTCGCGGTTACCACGCTTGATTTTTCCGAACATAACCTCGCCGTCGATCTCTGAAACGATGGCTGGGTTAGACGGGTTGCGTGCCTCGAATAGCTCAGTGACACGTGGAAGACCACCGGTGATATCACCTGCGTTACCAGATGCGCGCGGTGTCTTCATAAACACCTGACCTGCCTTGATTTCATCGCCGTCCTCAATCATAAGGTGGGCGTTGACAGGGAATGAATATGTTTTCAGCACCTGTCCGTTGGCGTCAACGATGTTGACCTCCGGCACCTTGGTGCGGTCTTTCGACTCTATGATAATCTTTTCGTGCAAGCCCGATGTCTCGTCGGTTTCCTTACGGTAAGTAACACCTTCGATCACGTTGACGAATTGTGCCTTACCGGCAACCTCGCTGACAACAACGGCGTTGAACGGGTCCCATTCGCAGATTACGTCGCCTTTCTTGACTGTTGCTCCGTTGCCGAAGTAAAGTTTCGAACCATAAGGGATGTTGGTGTTTGTCAGCACCATGCCCGTATTGGCGTCGACGATACGCATTTCTGCCAGACGGCCTACAACTACGTCGCAGTCCTCTGTCTTAACCGTGCGGAGCTCTTCAATCTCAAGCACACCGTCGTAGCGTGATGTCACTGAAGATACGGCTGCGATATTGGATGCCACACCACCGACGTGGAACGTACGGAGGGTCAGCTGCGTACCAGGCTCACCGATTGACTGTGCCGCGATTACGCCGACAGCCTCGCCCTTCTGAACCATACGGTTGGTCGACAGGTTGCGGCCGTAGCACTTGGCGCAGACGCCCTTCTTCGACTCGCAGGTAAGCACCGAACGCACTTCAACCGACTCAATCGGCGACTTCTCGATGCGCTCTGCTGCTGCATCGTTGATTTCCTCGCCGCTCTTCACGATGATGTCGCCTGTCAATGGGTCTACCACATCGTGAACCGACACACGTCCGAGAATGCGCTCGCTGAGAGTTGCAACAACGTCTTCGTTGTTCTTAAGCTCTGTGCAGACAAGTCCGCGAAGCGTGCCGCAGTCCTCCTCGGTGATAATCACGTCGTGGGCTACGTCGACAAGACGACGGGTAAGATAACCGGCGTCGGCGGTCTTCAATGCCGTATCCGCAAGACCCTTACGGGCACCGTGGGTAGAGATGAAGTACTCCAACACTGAAAGGCCTTCCTTGAAGTTCGCCAAAATCGGGTTCTCGATAATCTGACCGCCCTCGGCACCGCTCTTCTGCGGCTTGGCCATAAGACCACGCATACCGGCGAGCTGACGAATCTGGTCCTTAGAACCACGGGCTCCTGAGTCAAGCATCATGAAGATTGGGTTGAAGCCCTGGTTGGCTGCTGTAAGCTGCTTCATCAATGTGCTTGTCAAGCGGGAGTTGACATGCGTCCAAATATCAATAATCTGGTTGTAGCGCTCGTTGTTGGTGATGAATCCCATGTTGTAGTTGTTCATCACTTCTTCAACCTGCGCGTAACCTTCTTTTACGTATTCTTCCTTCTCGGCAGGGATAAGCACGTCGCCCAAGTTGAACGACAAGCCGCCCTTGAATGCCATGTAGTAACCGAGGTTCTTGATGTCGTCAAGGAACTTGGCTGAACGAACCACACCGCAACGCTTGATGACGGCGCCGATGATGTCGCGCAACGATTTCTTGGAAATCAATGTGTTGACATAGCCCATCTCCTCTGGCACGTTCTGGTTGAAGAGCAAACGTCCGACAGACGTTTCCTTAACCATTGTCTTCACGAGGTTTCCGTTTTCGTCAAGGTCGTCGACAACAACAGAGATTATGGCGTGAAGCGTACATTTGCCTTCGTTGTATGCAATCTGAGCCTCTTCCGGTCCGTAGAACACAAGACCCTCGCCCTTGTCGCCCTTGCGGAGCTTGGTGATGTAGTACAGACCAAGCACCATATCCTGCGACGGCACGGTGATAGGAGCGCCGTTGGCCGGGTTAAGGATGTTGTGCGCGCCGAGCATCAGCAACTGTGCCTCGAGCACTGCCTCGTTGCCGAGAGGCAAGTGAACTGCCATCTGGTCACCGTCGAAGTCGGCGTTGAACGCCGTACATGCCAACGGGTGCAACTGGATAGCCTTGCCCTCGATCATACGTGGCTGGAATGCCTGGATACCAAGACGGTGAAGTGTCGGGGCACGGTTAAGAAGCACCGGATGACCCTTCATCACGTATTCAAGGATATCCCATACAATCGGCTCCTTGCGGTCTACAATCTTCTTGGCGCTCTTCACTGTCTTCACAATGCCGCGCTCAATAAGCTTGCGGATGATAAACGGTTTATAAAGTTCGGCTGCCATGTCTTTTGGCAAACCGCATTCATGCATCTTCAATTCCGGACCTACAACGATTACCGAACGCGCTGAGTAGTCGACACGCTTACCGAGCAAGTTCTGACGGAAACGTCCCTGCTTACCCTTCAAGCTGTCGCTGAGTGACTTCAACGGACGGTTGCTCTCGGTCTTTACAACGCTTGACTTGCGTGAGTTGTCGAGCAATGAGTCGACTGCCTCCTGAAGCATACGCTTCTCGTTGCGGAGAATCACCTCTGGCGCCTTGATCTCGATAAGGCGTTTCAAGCGGTTGTTACGGATAATGACTCTACGATAAAGGTCGTTCAAGTCGCTGGTGGCGAAACGGCCGCCGTCCAACGGAACGAGCGGGCGCAATTCCGGAGGAGTGACAGGCACCACTTTCAGCACCATCCACTCCGGTTTGTTGCGGTTTTTCGACGCACGGAACGACTCTACAACCTGCAGACGCTTCAGTGCCTCCGTCTTGCGCTGTTGCGACGTGTCGGTGTCGGCACGGTGGCGCAACTCGTAAGAAAGGCTGTCAAGGTCTACGCTCTTCAACAAATCGTAGATTGCGTCGGCACCCATCTTGCAGATGAACTTGTTGGGGTCTGAGTCCTCGAGCATCGAGTTCTCGCGCGGCAACTTATCCACGATTTCAAGATATTCGTCTTCCGAAAGGAGGTCGAGACGTGCAAGGTCCTCATGCCCCTCAAGCTCGGCTGCGGCTCCCGGTTGGATTACGATATAGCGCTCGTAGTAGATTACAGAATCAAGCTTCTTCGACGGCAAGCCGAGAAGATAACCGATTTTGTTAGGCAATGAGCGGAAATACCAGATATGGGCTACCGGCACGACCAAAGAGATATGGCCTGTACGTTCGCGGCGCACTTTCTTCTCTGTAACTTCCACACCGCAACGGTCGCAGACGATGCCTTTGTAACGGATGCGTTTGTACTTTCCGCAGTGGCACTCATAGTCCTTTACCGGACCAAAAATGCGCTCGCAGAACAGACCGTCGCGTTCAGGTTTGTAAGTTCGATAGTTGATCGTCTCAGGCTTGAGCACCTCGCCGTATGACCGCTCAAGGATTTCTTCCGGCGAAGCAAGCCCGATCGTAATCTTCGAAAAGTTACTTTTTATTCTATTATCTTTATTGAATGCCATATTCTTTTGTCGTTTTATTCCAAGTTTATGCTAAGTCCCAGACCACGAAGCTCGTGCAGAAGCACGTTCAAGGATTCAGGTATGCCCGGAGTTGGCATAGGCTCGCCTTTGACGATTGCCTCGTATGCCTTGCTGCGGCCAACCACGTCGTCACTCTTGATTGTCAGGATCTCTTGAAGGATGTGGGATGCGCCGAATGCCTCAAGCGCCCAAACCTCCATCTCTCCGAAACGCTGTCCACCGAATTGTGCCTTACCGCCGAGTGGCTGCTGCGTAATCAATGAGTACGGGCCAATGCTGCGGGCATGCATCTTGTCTTCAACCATGTGGCCGAGCTTAAGCATGTAGATTACACCAACGGTTGCCGGTTGGTCGAAGCGCTCGCCTGTGCCACCGTCATAAAGGTATGTCTTACCATAGCGTGGCACACCCGCCTTGTCGGTCCATGAATTGAGGTCGTCGAGGCTCGCTCCGTCGAAAATCGGAGTGGCGAATTTCTCGCCAAGCTCGCGGCCTGCCCATCCGAGAACGGTCTCGAAAATCTGTCCCAAGTTCATACGTGACGGCACACCAAGCGGGTTCAAAACGATATCCACTGGAGTTCCGTCGGCAAGGAACGGCATATCTTCCTGACGCACTACGCGCGAAACGATACCCTTGTTACCGTGGCGACCCGCCATCTTGTCACCGACACCGATCTTACGCTTCTTGGCAACATAAACCTTGGCAAGCTGCATGATGCCTGAAGGAAGCTCGTCGCCGATAGAGAAGTCAAACTTCTTGCGGCGCAATTCTGCATCGATTTCCTTCGACTTGCGCAGGTAGTTGATGATCGTGTCGTGGATCATATCGTTCTTGTGAGCGTCTGTTGTCCACTTGCTGAGGTTGATGGTGTCGAATTCCTCGATGCCCTTCAAATACTCTGCCGTAAACTTCTCGCCCTTAGGAATAACCTCTGTGCCGAGGAAGTCCTTCACGCCTTGCGAAGTCTTGCCGTCGGTAAGCGTGATGAGTTTCTCGATAAGACGTGCCTTCAAAGCCACCTGACGCTGTTCGAATTCCTCGTCCATCTGCTGAAGCTCAAGGTTTGCCGCCTTGCCCTTCTTCTTCTGAGCCTTTGCATAAAGGTTGGTCTTAACAATCACACCCTTCAACGAAGGAGAAGCCTTCAACGACGCATCCTTGACATCGCCGGCCTTGTCACCGAAGATGGCACGGAGAAGTTTTTCCTCCGGCGTCGGGTCGCTCTCGCCCTTAGGTGTGATCTTACCGATAAGGATGTCGCCCGGCACAACGTGTGCGCCCACACGGACAATTCCGCGCTCGTCGAGATCCTTTGTAGCGTCCTCGCTGACGTTTGGAATGTCTGACGTAAGTTCCTCCATTCCTCGTTTTGTCTCGCGCACCTCAAGAGAGTACTCGCTGACGTGGACAGACGTAAGGATATCCTCACGCACCATGCGCTCGTTGAGCACGATGGCATCCTCGTAGTTGTAACCCTTCCATGGCATGAACGCCACCTTAAGGTTGCGGCCGAGTGCGAGCTCGCCGTTTTCCGTGGCATAACCCTCTGTCAGAATCATTCCCTTCTCGACGCGCTGTCCCTTCTTGCAGATTGGACGCAAGTCGATTGTGGTGCTCTGGTTGGTCATGCGGAATTTCGGAATGATATATTCTTTAACCGAGTCCTCGAAATTCACGAATTCCTCGTCCTCAGTACGGTCATAGCGGATTCTGATAACGCTGGCGTCAACAAACTCGATGACACCGGCGCCCTCTGCCATAATCTGTGTGCGGGAGTCGTGGGCAAGCTGCTTCTCAATGCCTGTGCCGACAATAGGAGCCTCGCTGCGCAACAACGGCACAGCCTGGCGCATCATGTTCGATCCCATCAACGCACGGTTGGCATCATCGTGCTCAAGGAACGGAATCAAAGATGC
>ERZ773109.284-NODE-284-length-28779-cov-16.113007_pt1 | contig 28779 bp, 26 predicted proteins | sample MGYA00580569_ERZ773109 | MGnify/ENA primary metagenome ERZ773109 (study PRJEB29015, sample SAMEA2737852) | human gut metagenome | biome: human gut; feature: human-associated habitat; material: faeces | place: China | collected 2012 ...
AAATTTTCAAAGTTCTTTCATTTTAGCCTTGACTTTTTATTTGCAGGCTGTGTTAAAATTAAACATCTATTTCTAGAAAAAGACTATCATTTTTTTCCATTACACACCAGAAAGCTGCCCTGTCAATTTGTCAACTGGTGGTTGCGATGCGCTTGTTTGCGGTATTTTATAACAAAAAGAAAATCATTTTCAGATTTAACAATAATTAACTTGAAAGTAATTTACTTCAAAGTTAATTACGTCATATGTAGTTTGCTAAACACATTATATCCCCCCATAATCCACAAGACACCGTTTCAGTCCCCCAATCACATCACTGAACACGACACCATATTCTGCTGCCTTTCCGCAGTCCATCCAGAGATTATGCGCTGCCGGGACTTCTTTTACCATCTGCTTACTTCCAGTGATGCGCAAAAAATCCTTCGTAATCTCATACATGGACTGTGTTGTCTCGCTTCCAAAATTGTAAATTCCACCCGGAAGCTTTATCACACGTTCCATATTCTCGCACACTTCACGCAGATAAGTAATCCCGCGATACTGATGTCCGAAGGTAAGCGTCTCTTTCGCATTGAGGACATTCAATAGATAATTGCCTCTCGGTGAAATGTAGTCATACATCCATTCTGCCCGCAGCAGCACAGAATCCGGCTGTCTGTCCAACACCCGCTGTTCCATTTCCAGTTTATGCGCTCCATAGATATTCGCAGGTTTTGCCTCATCCTCCCGATATGGTCCGTCGCTCTCGCAGCCACGGTACACCTGATCTGAACTGAAACAGATCAGTTTTCTTCCGTCTGATGCTTTCGCCAGATAAACCGGAAGAAGTACATTTGCATAATAGGACTCTTCCGGATTTTTCTCACAGATCCCCACATCCGAAATTGCAGCTGTGTGGATGATCACATCTGCTTCGCTCTCCTCCACGATCTGCCTGATCTGTTTTTCGTTCATTCCCTGAATGGACGGCGCGGCAATTGCTCCTTCTAACTCTTTCATCAGGCGTGTGCCCACAAAGCCGTGTGCTCCGGTAACTAATATTTTCATTTTGTTTTCCTCCTCATTCTTTTTAATGCATCTTCAACTCAAAGTCTTGATTTTCCTCCTCACATAATATCACTCATCGCCCTGTGCAAAATATGCATCGCAGAACCCATTCCATTTTTCTTCATACTCATCATGTTCTAATTTCGTCAGATCATGTGGTGTGTAAATATTTCTTTTTTGTGCTTCTGTCACAAAATATTCCAGATAATCTGCCTCTTCCGCTGACCAGAAAGCCAGCACCGTATCCAACCCTTTCTCTGCCGCAACCGCCATCCTCGTGTGTCCATCCATTGAAACAATTTCGTTTCCAAACTTTTTCAATGGAATGATGACATCTTCCTTCGTATGGATGAAAGTGCCCACTTCTTTTTTCTTGGACTTATCCACGTAAAACTGCGATGGCTGTATGTTTTTCAACGGAATTTCAAACAATTCCACTTTTGGAAATTCTTTTACCATGTTTCCCTGTACATCCCGGAATGTCGTGATATGCTCTGCAAAGAAACGGAAATACTCGATCACCGCCTCATAGTATTTCCTGTTTTCCCCGGTGATCACAGCCTCCGATGTTCCGGTGATCAGCACCTCATAGAAAAAGATGCCATTTACCACGAATGCACCGTGCTGTCTTAATACTTTTTCGGAAAAACGATTATCTTCATAGCTGTTGATACGCTCAATATCCAATTGTTCTACTCCCTTTATTGGCATGCTATTTTCCTCACCTGTTCGTTATTCTGCTTACATAAAAAATCCTCATGTGTCATACATCAACGATAACACATAAGGATTTCCTCTTCAAATTATTTATTTCAGGGAGATTAATGAAAAAAAGTTTTGCATCACCAATGATGGTGTATCAGATTTTATCGGCACTATGCATACCATCTTTCTAGCAGATTCCCAGATAACTTCCCAGTTTCTCAAACTCTTCCGGATTAATGCAGTTCGGTATTTCCACATCTGCAATCTTTTCCCTGCACTCCTCATAATCCATCCAGCAGACTTCTGCGACTTCCGACTCTTGCAGTTTCAGTTTACCAATATCCACCGGCTGTCTGTATACAAAATCATTACTGAACTCATTATCCCGGAATATTTTTCCAGCAAAAGTTGTCCCAAACTTCACGAGTGTTGTTCCGAATAGTTCCAGCTGCTCCGGCTGTGCAGACAATCCCAGTTCCTCCTCAAACTCCCGCAGTGCACTCTCCATGACCCCATCTCCGGCACTGATATGCCCGGCAGAAGAGATATCATAGCAGCCGGGGTACGAATCCTTGTTATCGCTCCGCTTCTGAAGCAGTACATCATATCCGCTCTTATCATTTTCCCGCACGATCCAGATATGAACAGTTCCGTGCAGTGCGCCTTCACGATGTGCCACACTGCGTTCTTTTACTACGCCTGTTTTACTTCCATCCTCATTTAAAATATCGAAAAGCTCCAACTCTTTTGCATCCAGAACTGCCTGCTCCAGAATATCCTGCTTATTGTATACAAGCTTTAAAGAAAAGAACTCCTTCTGCTCCTCTAACAGACGGAAGAAAATCCGGTCGCCTTCCCAGAGATTCAATTCCGGAATCTGGTCTTTTTCTACCCATTCCAGCACACCTTCGTTGCAGTCGATTGGTGTTCCCTCGAATCCATCTGCTGTAAAAAGTGACATGTATTCTACGGTATCTTCCCCCAGAACAAAAGTTATAATACCACGATATTGCCATGAAGTCAGGGTATAACCGGTTTCCTCCCGGACTTCCCTTAACATGCATTCCTCCGGACTTTCTCCCCACTCAAATTTTCCACCGACACCGATCCATTTGTCATGATTGATGTCATTTTCCTTTTTGATGCGGTGAAGCATCAGATACCTGTTATCTTTTTCAATATAACATAAGGTTGTCAATTTATTCATCTGTGAAAATACCCCTGTCTCTTTTCATTTAATTTTAGCTTATCACTAAACTAGGGGATATTGCAACCTATACGCTGTGAGCACTACTCATTGCTTACGCATAGTATTTCGCCTGTGCGCTCCATAGCTCGTAGTATTTGCAGTTCGTCTGCTCCACGAGCTCTTCATGTGTTCCCTGCTGCACGATCCTGCCCTGATCAAAGACAATAATCTCATCGCAGAACCGGCAGGAAGAAAGCCTGTGACTTATGTAAACCGCTGTCCGGTCTCCTACGATCTCATTGAAACTGCTGTACACCTCCGCTTCCGCGATCGGATCTAAGGCGGCAGTCGGTTCATCCAAGATCAGAAATGCCGCGTTCTGATACAGCGCCCTTGCAAGTGCGATCTTCTGTTCCTCTCCGCCAGAGATGCTCACACCATCGGCATCACAATCCTTGTAAAGCCAGGTATCTAACCCCTTTTCCATCCGGGCAGAGCGCGCATCAAAGCCAGCAAGCTTCAAGCATTCCTGCACCTTGTCTGCATCATACTCTGTAGATGCCGCCACATTCTGCCCAAGCGGAAGGGCAAATAGTTTAAAATCCTGAAAGACAACTGAGAATACGGACATGTATTCCTTATAATTGTATTTCTTAATGTTGATTCCATTCAGCAGGATCTCGCCTTCTGTCGGATCATAGAGCCGGCACAAAAGCTTGATAAATGTTGATTTTCCAGAACCGTTCTCCCCAACGATTGCTAATTTTTCTCCAATGCGGAATTTCAGATTTACATGGTCTAACACTTTTCTGTCTGTGCCAGGATAGCAGAAGCTGACATCCCGAAATTCCACCTCGTACTGGCAGTCATTCCTTTTTTCCACGGTGAGGCTTCCCTGATACATATCATTCGGCGTATCCAGAAAATCAAGTGTTTTCTTTAAAAATTCCCGGTTTGTATGCACTTCGCCAAGTGCGCCCAAAAGCTCCTCCAGATTGTGGCTAAGCGCCGTCACCGCACTGATATACTGCGTCACAGCACCAATTCCAAACGCTCCTCCGTATGCCTTCAGACAGACAAGCAGATAGACCAAACCACTGCAGAACCGTTCTGTCATCTTAGCAACTGCTGACAGGATGCCTCCTTTTCCTTTCTCCAGGCGGTCCATCCCGGTTCCTATCCCCCAGACTTTATTTTTCTCATAAAATCCCATGACAGCCGGAATCTGCTCATAAACACGGATATCCTGCTCCCGTTCCCGTTCTCCTGCCATACGTGCCATAAAGCTCCAGAGGCGGTTTCCAAACGTTGCACGCTCGGAAAGTTCTGCAGCCATGTTCTGTACCCGTTCCTCAACCCAGGATGCCAGCGCCGTAAATCCTAGTATTCCAGCAAGAAATACAATCGTAAAAAGAGGACTGTTCATCCATAGGAATGCTTCCTTCACCGCTTTTGCCCGAAAAAAACTTACGGTGAGTATCAATGCTCCGGCAATACCTGCAATTGCCTGCAGCATCCTTTCCATGGTAAAGACAACCATGCATAGCCCGAGCCTGCTCCACCTGTTAATTTGTTCAATCTGTAAAATCTGATCCTGAACGACGGAATCATCCACTTTTGCAAAATCAAGTGACAACATCTTTTCACTCAGAATTTGTGTTAAATTTGCTGTCATATCATTCCGCTCCACCGTGTAACAGTTTTTAAAATAATGATAAAGGAGTCCTGCCACACTTTCCATTCCAAGTAACAGCACTACCAGATTCCGCAAAATAACCGGATTTTTCGCGCCTGACAGCTCCGTAATGATCCGTGCAGAAAAATAGATTCCCGCATAAGGAAGCAGCGCACCGGTAACCACATAAAAAAACAGTGATACCAGCATGCCTGGTGATTCCCTCCACCAGATTCCGATCGCCCTTTTATTCAGTCTAATTGTCTCACGCATGGAACGCAGCATCTTCCATTCCTCCTTCCGTGTAATACCGGCTCTGTACCTCATACAGATGTGCATATTCTTTTCCTGCATCCATCAGTTCCTCATGTGTACCCATCTCCGCGATCCCACCTGCTCCGATTAAGATAATACGGTCACAGAACTTCGTGGATGCCAGACGGTGCGACACATAAATGGAAGTGGAGCCCTTTGTCAGTTCATGGTACCGCTCATAGAGATCACTCTCTGCAATCGGATCCAGTGCCGCCGTCGGCTCATCGAGTACGATCACAGGTGCATTCCGGTAGAGTGCCCTCGCAAGCATGAGCCGCTGTGTCTCACCTCCGGAAAGCTCATAAGCATCCAGGTGGACGGATCTTCCAAGCCTTGTTTCATATTGCTCCGGCAGCCTTTCGACGTTCTCTTTCAGACCTGCATCCTTTATTGCCTCTTTCACGCGGGAATCATCTATCTCCTCCACGCTCTGTGCCACATTTTCTGCAATGGTTCCTGCCAGGATGGAGAAATCCTGAAAGACTGCGGAAAATAGTCCGTAATATTCTTTTCTGTTGTATTTGCGGATATCCTCACCGTTTAAAAGCACGCGCCCCTCTGTCGGGTCAAAAAATCCGCTCAAAAGCTTCACCAGCGTCGATTTTCCGGCTCCGTTTCTTCCTACAACCGCAAGCTTTTCTCCGTTTCGTATGGTGAGATTCAAGTTGTGTAACGTATCCTCCGATGCACCCGGATACCGGAAGCTGACATTTTCAAGCTTCAGCTCATAGTATCCTGCTTTATTCTCCGGAAGCGCCTCTCCATCCTCGAATCGATACGGCTCCGCATAAAAAAGCAGCTCCATCACATCGGAAATCCCAACACCTGACTGTCTGATCTGCGACACATTTTCCATGATTCCCTGCACCCAGTTTGTAAAACCGCTCACCGCGGAAAAATATAAGATAAACTGCGGAGCATCCAAATTTCCCGCAAGTACCTGTCCGATCAGATACGCATACGCAACTACGTTCCGAATCAGGGCAGCAAAAACATTCACAGAGTCTGCCATAAAATGATGGTTTCCTACTGCCCTTTCAAAATGCATGAATATCTCATAATTCTGCTTCATCGTATCTAGCAGCCATTGTTTCATATGAAGGATCCGGATATCCTTTGCAGCGACCGGGCTCCATGCCTCATCTCTCAGATACCTAAAACATTGACGCGCATGATCATTTTCTGCCCTGTTGTTCTGCAGCCATACCACAGACCTCTGTACTGCCAGATAACTGACTGCTGCTGCAAGGATTGTGACTGCCAGAATAAGCACATTCATCCTTTTCATGACAAGCAGGTACGCAAAAAATCCCAACATACAGAACAGAAGCTGATTTAACTGTATCCATATAATCTCTGTTGCACTGCTGTTGCTGTTGGTTGCCTGGTTAGTGCGCTCTTTCTTTTCCTGAAAATCTTTTTTTCCAAGGTTACAGTAAGATGTTGCGCCAATTTTTGCCGTGATTGCTTTGCAAAGTGACATGCGGATTTCTATCTTTCCCTGATAGGTTGCATTGTTTATGTATTCTTTCAGTCCGGTAAGCAACAGGATTCCACTTGAAAAGAACAGGATAGTTGTTACTAACTCTTTCAATGCGATCTGCTCCTCAATATCGCGCAGTAATACCGGTGTCACGTATAATTCGAGCAGCTGTAATATAAGTGCCAAAATTGCGTCTACAACCAGCCATACCAGCACAGCCGGAGCTTCTTTTACCGCCTGCCGGATCATGAACCTGATCGTTTGGATGACGCCGTATTCTGATTTGTGGTTATTCATTGTGGTTCCTCCGTGAATGTGAAATTTCTAACAGTCTTTACTATAGTACAAAGAAAAAAAGATGCATGTTTCAGGGACGAACTGCATCTTTTCTGGGACGAATTGTATTATTCCTGTGGCAGCAAAATCTCCGTTGTGAAAGCTCCGTCTTCGCTGTTGCGGCTTAGATAGCCGCCATAGCGTTCCACAATATCATCGATACGGACAAGTCCGAATCCATGTCCCTGTCCTTTTGTGGTGTGGAATCTGCCACTGATTTTTTTCTGTTTTTTCGTTGCGGTAAAGTTGGTGAAAGACATGTATAGCTGGGTATTTTTCATGTCCATGTAGATGCGGATCATGCGCTTCTCTTCCGGCAATTGCAGGCTCGCCTCAATCGCATTGTCGAAGAGGTTTCCAATAATAATACAGAGATCCATCTCCGATGTTTTTAATGCGACCGGTACATGTGCATCCGCCACAACCGGGATATGCTTTGCTTTTGCCAGAGAAATCTTACTGTTTAAAATGGCATCGGTCATTTTGTTTCCGGTCTTGATCACGGTATCCACGGTGGACAGATCCTCGTCTAACTCATCAAGGTATTTGCTGATCTGTGCCAAGTCACCGTCTTTCGCATAGCTTTTGAGTACCTGGATATGGTTTCTATAATCATGCCGCCAGCCACGGATCTGACGGTACATGTTCTCCACCTCCTGATAGTGAGTCTGGACTAACTCGCTCTGGTAGGCGGCTAATTGTCTGTTAATGTATTTGGATAGCAGGGACATTGTTTTTTATCTCCTCGGGCAGTTGTTCTTTTATTTCAATCTTTCCCACATCTCAAAAATATTTTATAAACGCCTCATTCAGCTTCTTATAGCTTCCTCTCGGAACCGGAAGATTCTCCCCGGTATTCAAAATGAGTTCCGTCTTGCCAATACGTCTCACATAATTGAGATTCACCAGATATGACCGCCCCACGCGGACAAAAGCTTCATCCAGTTTTTCTTCCAGTTCTGATAAGGTGCCACGCATCTCGTAATCGTTATCCGCATGAATGATATTATAATTCCGGTTTGATTCGATAAAGCGGATCTCCTTGAGTGGAAGCCTAAGGACTTCTCCGCCACATTCGACCAGAAACACGGCATCTGCTGTCTTCAAACGCTCTACAGCCCGCTCTAAAACACTGTCTATTTTCTCCTGCGAGACGGGTTTTAACAGATAGTGAAGTGCCTCCACATCGTAACCTTCCTGAATGTACTCCATATACCCCGTCACAAAGATGATCTGCATCTGGCGGTTGTGTTTTCGGATTTCTCTGGCAAGCGCGATGCCGTCCATTTTCTCCATCTCGATATCAAGGAACAAAATCTGCGTCCTGTCATATGCCTGTTCGAATAAAAACTGTTCGCTGCTTGCATATTCCTGAATTTTTACATGATGAAAAGTCTGGTGAAGCCATCTCTCCACCAGACTTTTGATATACACTCTCTGTTTTTCCTCATCGTCACAAATTGCTATTTCATATGTCATATTAACAGATTTCCACAAGTTCGATCTTGAAATTCAATTCTTTTCCTGCCATCTCATGGTTTGCATCAAACGTAATAATTCCGGCTTCCTTTGCCACAACCGTAACCGGGAATGGCTGTCCCATCTCATTCTGAAGGTAAACCTGCTGTCCTTCTTCCAGTTCTTCTGCGCCCGGCAGCTGGCTGATCTCCACATGAAAGATTGCATTTGGATCAGGCAGACCGTATGCTTCTTCCGGCATCAGGTGGATGTCTTTGATCTGTCCGATCTCCATATCTGCCACTGCACGGTCGAATCCTTTTATCATCATACCGGCTCCGCACACGAACTCTAATGGCTCACCGCGGTCATAAGATGAGTCGAATTTTGTTCCATCGTTAAAGGTTCCTGTATAGTGTACCTTTAATGTCTTTCCTACATTTGCTCCCTCGATCTTGCTGCGTTCTCCACAGCCGCATCCACAGCCTTCTCCGCTCTCTGTTCCTTCATGGGAACCGCATCCGCAACTGTGATTTTCCTCTGCATCATGATGTCCGCATCCATGTCCCTCTTCATGATCTCCACAGGTATGTCCCTCCCCATGGTGGTCGCAGGTACGTCCTGCATTCTCCAGTTCGCCATTTAAGTAATCTTCGACAGCTTTGTCAGTATCTCCGGATGCACCTGAGCAAACTTCAATCCCCGCCTCTGTAAGGGCATTGATCGCACCTCCACCGATTCCTCCGCAGATCAATGCCTTCACGTTCCTGTCGGCAAGTACTCCGGCAAGTGCGCCATGTCCTACTCCGTTAGAACTGATCACCTCACTGGAGATCACTTTATTATCCTCTATTTCATACACTTTAAAATGCTCTGTTCTTCCAAAATGCTGAAAAACCTCTCCGTTATCATAAGTTACTGCAATTTTCATACTTTCTTTTCCCTTCTCTTTCTTAATTAAAAATAGCTGAAAAGCCACTCTTTTTATTATAACGGATGCATCTGCTTCTGGCAACCTGCCAGCCTCACGCTTCCTGCCGACGCTAAAATATCATTACCGCGCATCCATAGCTCGTTCCAGTCATAGACTATCTTGCTTCAAAAAGTATTTTTTAATAGCCTGCTCCTTTAACTCTTCCCCGATCACAATGATCACTTCCTGCCCCTTCTCGATCGGGTTCATGGTAATTCCATTATGCGTTGCATTCAGCTGTATCCAGCTTCCATCCTTCTTCTGCAAAAAACCTTTTACACGGAATACCTCGCCGCATTCCCTGTCATTCATCAGTTTTCCCACAGTAGTCTTTAACTGTTCCTCCGTCATTTTCACATTCATAAAATAGACAGATTCAAACCCTTTTTTCTCTTCCATATCCAGTTTGCGGTAGCTCTCCATCTGATAGCCGCAGCTAATCAGCCGGTTGAAATCTTCCTCATTCAGATCCAGTGTGCTTTTGCGCAGCACCTCTTTGTCCACCCTCCGCGGACACTTTATCTGTTCCAATGCACGGTTTAGGTGTGCGACCGTGGTGTCTGCCTGCTCCGCTGACACTTCATCCGCATGACTTAAGATAATCTCTCCTGCATTCGCCACCTCCGAAGCCAGAATATATTCTGCCTCCTCAGATAAATGCTCTTCCAGATTTGCATCCACAATCGCAATCACATTTCCCACCTCATACCAGCGGTCTAACGGTTCTTCCCTCAGCGCATCAAAAAATTCGTCCACATCAAAAATACCGGATGGCTCTACTATGACACGGTCATAGCCACACATTCCCATTGCAATCAGTTTTGTCTTAAAACGTCTTCTGTGACAGTCCGCGTCACAGCCACCGGAAACCATTTCCAACTCGCAGTTGTCTCCCATCAGATCCTGTAACAGCATCATATCAACATTCACGGCTCCAAAATCGTTCTCAAGGATTCCGATGTTCTGTCCTTTGGCAATGAGATATTCTGCATATTTTTTCAAAAAGGTTGTTTTTCCAGCTCCTAAGAAGCCTGTGATTAAGTCTATTTTTACCATCGCTACCGCCTCTCTACTACCCATCAGGTTATTTTCTTTCAAAAATTTCTGTCAGAATTGCATTAAATACAGAATACACTATATAGTGGGACAGATTTTATTCCCTGCACCATACCGAAATTTCTTGCTGAAATTCTGATTGCGTATGCAGGCGCATATTTTTCCATGTAAACCATCATACTTTTTGCTTTTACATGATTTCCTGCTTTACATTCCACCGGAATTACATGATTTTCTTTTTGTATCAGAAAATCCACTTCTGCTGTATTATCTGATTCCCAATAATAAAGCTGATAACCATTCGTTTTTAATGCAATCGAAACATAGTTCTCTGTCATAATCCCACGAAAATGTTCTGTCTCTCTGCTCCTTAATGCTTCAAGACTCATTCCCATCCTCGCAGACATGATTCCCATATCGCTATAATATAGTTTAAATGCACTTAAATCCTGATATGCAACAACTGGATAAAATCCCTGTGTGCACTTCATGCATTTGTTCACAATTCCTGAACGGATCAGCCAGTCAATCGCATCTCCATACTGGGATGCACGTGCTCCCGATCTTATAAGCTTATATTGGAATTTTTTTGTATCTTTTGCAAGCTGTGCTGGCAGAGAATCATATGCTTCAAAAATACGTACTGTATCCCCCTTGTCTGCATACTTTGTCATGTCAGCAATATATGAGTTCAAAAGCATTTGTCTTATCTCTTCCTGACCAATTGAACTATTCCTCATAATATCAGCTTTCACTGCTGCCGGCATTCCACCTATGATGCAGTAGTGTTCAAATTCCTGCATAGCCTCCTCATGAAGTGCATCCTCTAATGGTACATTACTATTATAATGTTCCCGGATGGTATCTGAAAGTATTTGTTTTCCCTTTGCCCACAACACCTCTTCCAAATCCATTGGATACATTGTCAACATTTGTACTTTTCCTACTGGGAATGAGTATTTTTCACGATTTACAGCTACTCCTAATAAACTTCCAGCTGCCATTACATGATACTCTGGTGCCTCTTCCGCAAAATATTTCAAAGATGTCAATGCTCTCTCACACATCTGTATTTCATCAAAAATGATAAGAGTTTCTTCCGGCACAATTTTTACTTGATAATATTTTTCCAAAAGAACCACTACAGAATCTGCATGTATATCTGTTTCAAAATAACTTCCTATTTTCTCGTCTGTTTCAAAATTGATATACACGGTATTTTTATAATAATGTGCCCCAAATTCCCGCATCTCAAATGTTTTTCCAACCTGTCTTGCCCCATAGATCAAAAGTGGCATGCGCCCCTTTGTCTGCTTTTTCCATTCACATAATTTATCCGTTATTTTTCGTTTCATATATGCATCACCCTTGCATTCGTGTGTTTTAGTGTATTATATTACACTTTTTCATATGAATCAATGTATTTTTTACATTTAATACCGGTTGTGCACCTTCTCCGCAAAACATAAAACATCCTTAATCTCAACTTTCGTTCCATCATCCAGCACTGTGGTTCCACTCATCCGTCCAAACACCTGATGCTGGTCAGATACGATCAGTTTATAATCCAGACATGCGGATCTGTCCAGAAGCGGCATAAAATCCATCTCAAATCTTCCGTCACTGGAAGTGAATTTCCACGGCTTGCAATAATCATCCTCCGGGATTACAAAGGTCACATCATCGATTTTGTGTGCCACGCCGTCATAGAAGATCACGTTTTCCGAAGCTGCTTTCGTATTTCCGAATCCATAGCCGATATTAAACCCAAATGCATGTCCATCTACATCGCAGTTCCCGGAACCCCAGTACCAAGTGTTATCATATGTCCACACACCTCGTCCCCAGTCGAGCGTTCCGAAATGTTTTTCCGGGTGAAATTCGTACCGCTTTCCATTATATTCTGCAAAACCTCCCGCGCGCATACAATTGATTTTCTGGTTATAATAGAATCTTCCTTTTTTTTCTTTTCCAGCTATTGATTTCCCTACTGCACTTCTTTCTGATAGATTTTCAGGATTTTTTTCTAATACATATTTTAACCGCAAATTCTTCTTCTCATAAACAATATCACCCTCTGAAGAATTTGTCGGCATTTGCAATTTTCCCATTGGAAATGCATCTAAGACTGTCTCTGCGATATTGCCATTTGCATCTAATAACTGCTGCTTTGCTGTTACTTCGTGATTTCTTTTCCGCTCTCCGTGTATTGAAAACTTACCGTATCATTCCCTGTCTGTGTTCCCACACAGCGAAATACATCTTCCACTACTGGTGACGCACCGTCTGTTCCGATCCGATAGAATACGACATCATATTCCGCCGCACTGACACTGGATGTAACCTCGATAAGACCACCGCTACAAAGATCAAAGTTAGTACGGTATCCAAATTCATAATTATCAAATACATGCACTATATTTCCATCCCTGTCTTTAGCTTGCAAATCCATATAAAAATGGTTCTGCACCATATCCCGGTATTCATCTATCACCTGCTCATAGGACGCAGCCGCTCCGGCAACACTGTCCGCCTGATTTTCTGCTGTTTCATCCCCGTCTGTACTGCTGTCTGTTACCGTCGCTGTCGGGTCATACTCCTCAAACTGCAGATCCAGGATCTGATAATTTTCTTCGCTGTCATAGTTAAAATATACATCCAGGTAGCCGAAAAAATCGTGCTTTTCTGCTAATCCCTGAATCCCATAAGTGGCAACAAGACAGTTTTTCACTTCATTATCATAAAGTGCTGGTTCAATATCCCACATTCCCCATGCTGCAAGACAGCCGTACTCATCTCCAGCAACTGCCACTGTATCGTCCTCTACCATTCTCTCGTAATGTTTCTGCACATTATAAGCAATGGTCTTCTCGATTCCCTCACAGGAAATTTCGACATTATAATTTCCCTGATAGATGACGCTGACCGCAAAATTGTTCTCAGCCAGATTTCCTTCCTGCTGCATCTGCAATGGCTGCCACTTGTCACCCTTCTGTTTTAAAACCACATATTCCACAAGCCCTGCCGAATTCACTCTTGGCGCAAATGTATAAAAAATTTCTTTTTCTCCATCTTCGTCCAGATACTCTACGCGAGATGGTTCCACATAATTCACTTCACTATATTCCCAGATCATAGTACCATTCCAGAACAACTTCTGATGGGAGTAATAATCTGTTCCTTCCTCTTCGTATGGCTGTTGCGTCTTCAGTGTTTATAGTTTCCGCACTATTTACCGTTATCGTTTTATTTTCTGTCTTACCTGCAAATTTTATAATCACGATTACACATCCTACACAGACTGCCAACCCAATTCCCCATACTGCTCTTTTCGCCCAATTTTTCAATATAATCTTACTCCCTAAAACTAATCTGTTATTTACAGTCTATTATGAATCCATCTTTTGGTCAAGAAAGGCGTGCCACACCATCGCAAAATAAATCTGCCATGTTGTAACACGCCCACTTCTTATTCTCTGTCCTTTTTATTATTTTCTACACCTGAATCCGGTCTGCAATCTCATTTCCCATTGCAAATCTTGATCCTTTTACCCCAACGATCAATGCGTCCTTCAGCTTTCGGATAATCTGTATATTATCTCCCTCTTCCACATGATGTTCGCGCAGGAAATCCATGACTTCCGGCACACCAAACATCCACTGGATCGTGTAGCTTCTTCCGATTGCAGCCTTTGATAATTTCTGCATAAAAATGCCCCCTTTTCTTTCATTGTAAGAACAGTATGCCCTGTTAGTCAATGAAAATATAAGGTTAGGAAAGACTTTTTTTGCAGGTATTTTTTCCCTGAAATTCAAGGTTTTGTTGCTGCTATCCACATGACAATCTGTTTGTTTTGAATAACTTTCGGTTAATAAGTATTCATCTGCGCCGCAAAAATCCTGCTGCACAGCTCATTATATGTTTCTTCGGAAACTTCGTCGCTATTGATCACGTATATTGAACCTTTTTCCGGATCATTTTCATCTCTGTATTCTTCCGAAAAATCCATCTCATTCACTTTGCTGTCAGCCCCATCATATCTTTCCATATGATAAACCTTGTAACCACTGTTCATCTCATTGCTGTACAAGATCCATACATATCCCTGATAATAGGTATAAGACAGACTTTCAGCTGTCCCATCTCCTGCAGCAAATTCATACACTTCACCATCTCTGGCATCCAAATATTTTCCGCCATAAGGTCCACAAAGTATCAGTTCCTCTTCTCCATCATTATCAAGATCTTCCCGATCTCCAATGGAATAAGCATCCCACTCTTCGCTATCCATATCTAATTCTGTAATATAAAAAGTTTTCGCTGTGTCATACAGACAATGCGCACTGACTTCTCCATTTACAAATCTGTCCAGCAGTTCATCTGCTGACATCTGCACAAAACCTTCATTTGAATCCCCACTTGTCTCCTCTGTAGAAAACGTAATATCTCCTTCTAACGTGTCATTTTCGACCAGATTACTGTCTTTTATCTCCGATACAGATTTACCACACCCTGAAATTATAGCAAAACCCACAAAAAAAATGACTGATAATTTTTTTCTATTCATGTTGCCGCCTGTCTCTGTTGTTTTCTGTAAAATTCTAAATTAATATCATTTTCTGCTTTTTCATTACAGCGCAAACATTTCCTGACAGATGTTCTTTCCACTCTCTGTCTTAAAAATATTTTGATATGCCTGCAAAGCTGCTTCTTTCGCCAGTCCATCCTCCAGAATATTCACCAGAAAATCAGCCTCCACAAGAATCTGATAATCAATACCATTGATTGCATCATAAGTATGATGATGTGCGATCAGGTATTTCACACGCTCGATCACGTTTTCCTCAAACTGCAGCTCTTTTAACAATTTTTCTGCAATCGCAGGTCCTTCCTTTTCCTGAAGCTTTCCGTTTGAACTGCCGTATTTTTCCTCACACAGATGGATGCCAATATCATGCGTCAACGCAGCCGCTTCCAGAATAAATAAAGTGCTTGCATCTACGTGCTCCATCTCCGCGATCAGCTTCGCATAGCTGTGCACCTTGCAGAAATGCTGGATTCGCATTGGATCTCCACTGTATAAACGAATCATTTCATAATGTAATCTGTTGATCATATCGTTCTCTTCCCTTGCTTCTTCCCAATCTTAAATAGCAAGCAGATTCTTAATTGCTTCCATATATATAAGAACCGCCTCTTCCATCTCAGAAACAAGAATAAATTCATCGGCGCTGTGAATATGATAATCCATTCCCAGTTTTTCCGGTCCAAATGCAATGATATTCTTCAATGATTTTGCATAAGTACCGCCACCGATTACCATTGGTTCATGTTCTGTATCACCTGTCACATCTACATATGCTTTGTACAGCGCATTTACAAGTGGAGATTCTCTTGGGAAAAATAATGGATCACCAATTTCTCCAATCTCAATCCGTCCATTTTCATCCTCTAACCTTGCCTCACACATTGTACGGACATCCGCCGCTTTCAATGTCACCGGCACACGGATATCGATCGTGCATGAAATGATACCATCTTCCGTTTTGACAATTCCATTGCATAAAGTCAGGACACCATACTCATCCTCAAATTTCAGTCCTACACCAGCGCCATCACAGGATGTTCCGATATGTTCATTATAAAATTTTACAAAATCATCTTCAAATCCGGCTTTTTCCAGACACTCAAAGGTCACACCGGCTGCGTTGACACCAAGCTGCGGCGTACTTGCATGCGCAGGCACACCTTTTGCAAAAATAGTAATCTGGCCATTTTGCTCTGTCACCTGGTACTGCTGAAGCTTTGTCTCTGCAAGAGCAGCCTCTAATCTTTCTTTCAATCCCACCTCTGCCGGAATCACAGTTGTACAGGTATCGCACACAGCGTTTGACACAAATCCACCATTCATGGAAATAATTTTTGTATTCTTCGAGTAAGCCGTCATAGACATATGCCCTTTTTCACCGTGTATGCAAGGAAAATTGGCATCCGGTGTAAATCCACAGGATAACTCTTCTGCGACCTCGTTGTAATGCTCCATACATTTTGAACCGGTCTCCTCGTTGCATCCCATGATGAGGCGGACTCTTTTATTCAGTTTTACACCCGAATCCCGGAGAAGTTTCATCGCATAGAGTGCCTCTAAAACAGGTCCCTTATCGTCCGTTGTTCCACGTCCATATACATGATCTCCATCTCTGGTCAGCTTAAATGGATCATAAGTCCAGTCACCGCCTACCGGCACGATATCTAAATGTCCTGCAATACCAACGATTTCTTCTCCTTCGCCCATCTCTGCATAACCACAATAATGATCCAGATTCACGGTCTTAAAACCTAATTCTTCTGCAATTTTTAATCCTTCCTCCAGTGCCTTCGCCGGACCTGCACCAAAAGGCTTTCCCTCTTCTGGTGTGCCGAGCTGGGAATCAATTGCAACTAATCTTCCTAAATTTGCTATCATTTTCTCTGACAATGTGTGGATTTGTTCTTTCATGTTCATAATTCTTTGTTCCTTTCCTATATGTCAAAATTTGTTTCAAACACGCCCTCCGGCGTTCTCATTGTGAGCAGTCCAATGTTAAAATCATCATCTAAAATTGTGATATGGTATTCAAAAACAACATCTTCCTCGAACTTAGACAATAAAATATACATTCCATTTTCTTTTCCTTCAATCTGGTCGCAGATATCGTCATATACTGCTTCACCGGAAATTGCTCTCGGATAACCAGATGCTTTGATTTTTTTCTCAATTACTCTATATAATTCGTTCATGCAAGCCTCCCTGTATTTTTCTTCGAACCTGTATTACTTTCGAATATTTCGCTGCAATTTTCTAATAATCTTCTTATTTCAAATTGAAAATATCCATTATCCGTTATATACCTAAATATGCGTTCACTTTTTCTGGTGTATCCAACCGCAAAGCCATGATGGTTCCATAGATCATATAATCAACCACATCTTTCGTGATTTCCTCCTCAAATCTCGCCTTCATTTGATCCGGATATTGATGCACCAGAAAATGCACCCGGTAATTATCATCTTTTCTGGAAATAAATGCACTGATATACAATCCATTTATCGCTGCGGTCATCACCTCATCATCTGTAATTTTTATATCCAGATGATAAGACCCTGAAACAAGATAAAAATCTTCCCCACGTTTCTCAATCTTCTTATCCGTAATCTCCCCAATGGAAAAATCCTGCACATGATTTGCCGTTGCAAGAAGAAACTGCGTGTCTAATTCTTTTTCATAAACATAATTTAAAATATCACTCGGTGTATACTGCATGATTTGGTCATCTCCATGTAAGCTTTTGGTATATCTTATAGTATCTGCGTTTTCTCAATGATTTAGATCTTCTTCTGTATAAAATGTACCTGTCATCTGCGCATTGATCTCTGCAATTTCACGCTTTCCATTAATGTAGTCTGCATAGATATCCCAGAGATCCATATCGCAGTCCTGTAAACCATCATCATCCGGAATCCATGCCTTGATCAGTGCGATCCGTTCCTCTTTTGTTGTATCTTTGATCAAATTTGATTTCATATTCTCGTCTGGAGACAATTATTGTGTTATCTCTGCTCCTTTTTTGTTTTAGGTTGCAGTGCATGCCAGAAAAATCAAAGATTTTCCTGGCTGACGGGCATTCGCCCTATCATAGACAAAGAAAATAGTTTCTTGCCTGCAAGCAGTTACAAACTATTTTCTCTGTCTATGGCACTGCTCATTGCTTACGCACATTATACCATAAATCATTTCTGTGTGCGAATTGAATATCGTGCATCCCCACTGAACGTTTTTTTGTAATGGGAACCAAGTTTCCCGGTACATAAAAAAGACTTCCGGTATTTCCGAAAGCCCTTTTGTACAATATACAAACTTTTTTATCCACGGAAATCAATATGCTGTCCGACCTGCAATTCTGCTTCTGTCTTCTCGACTGCTTTTTTCTCGATACGCGCTTTCTGATCCGCAGAAGATTTCTTCAGAACTGCAAAAAATGATGCCGTTCCTCCATCATTAACCTTCATTCCGTAGCCTACAACATTCTGACTCTGACCGGATGATTCAATCTGGGATTTTAACTGTGATAAACCGGACGCTGCATTTGCCTGTCGCATTTTCCTTATTTGTTTTTCCAGTCTTGGACTGTAAACTGTAAGTGCTGTAAAGATTAGATACGATTGAATCTGTGTTGACTGCCATGTCATTCCCTCCCATATCACGATACGGTTATTGCAAATCCGTTTGCATTTACTTGTTATCTATTATATCGGGCAAATTTCTGAAAAATTGATATCAAAAAAGCAAACCTATCTGTTTGGTTTGCTTTTTTGATATTTGAATATGATTTTTTCAAAATATTTTCACAAAAAGAAACCGCAACCCCTGATTTGTCAAGGATTGCGGAATATAATCTAAAATATATTATTAAATTACTCGATAATTGTAGCAACACGTCCAGATTCTACTGTACGTCCACCCTCACGATATCAGACTGGTGTATTGTGATCTGCAAATGGTGATTTTTCGTATGATTTGTATGGAAAAATCCAGATTTTTCATTGTGTCCGTGTGGTTTATGAAGATTTTGTTATCACTCCTCTCTAACACATTAATTTTAAAGTATATGTCCTATCGTTTTCAACGTTGCAACTCTCTACTTACATTACACAACTCCTTTACAATGGAATTCACCTCATCCATTAACGATTTATTCCATTGTTCGTTATCGGCTGGTTTAAAACTTTTAAATAAAATACTATAATCATCCTGGCTTTTTCCGTCTCCTTTCACATCTGGAGTTAAAACTATTACTTTTTTTACCGGTCGCATATTTAAACGTTTTCCCCAACCACCAAATAGATATTCTGATCGCGTATTATTATAATATGCTTGCAATTGACCTATACTTCCTCGTTGTCCATTTGCTTCAATAGAATATATCTTTCTATATTTGCACTCTAGTACAATTGATCCCAAATACCAACCACTCTTAATATCATACACATAAATTAAAATATCCGGTCGATTGTGCATTTTAGAATATTCTTGTGTTTTGGCAACGTAAAGTGGTGATGATATATCCGTTTTTTTATTTTCAAAAACAAGTGGTTTATCAAATATGACTTCTAATCTAACATCTTCATTTTTAAATTCAATTGATGTTCCAACATTTAAAAACGGAAATAATATTTTCCCTGAAAATACTCTTGTCCAATCTGGTTCATTCATTTCATATTGTAAGGCTAATAAATGTACTACTTTAAAATAGCACCACATCTCATACAAATAGCTACTTCTTTTCCATGTATATGAAAATTCTGGATCAAATTCTATTTTAAAAGTTTCTCTTTTTAATTCCAAATACATCTGATAAAGAGTATTATAACGAGTATCCATTATAAAAGAATGCGGTATATATGGTCTTGATATTTTTCCAACTTTCAAATACCACTCTTGAGTTTTTAACAGTGAAGTTATTTTCTTCAATTTTTGTGCAACATTCTTAAATTCTGAAATACTCTTTTCCCATTCATTTTTATATTGAATAGTTCTTCCAGAATCAAAACTATTTGTATAATCTTGTAACTCCACCAATAATTCCAAAAAGACATTCAACCTATTTTCATAGTCAATGATTATATTTTTTAATATCCTATTATCTTGAATATCGTAATTTACAACCTTAACTGGCACTTTATATGTTGCTTCTGAGCCTGCTCTGGTAGCATATCTTCTTATACTTTCTTCATCAAGTCTACAGTTTTTATTATTTCCCACCTTTTTATATTCTGTTACAATTTCGCACCTAGGATTCTCAGCAATATCCATCAAAGCCACAAGAAGTGACTGTGCATATTTTCTTATAACTATAAAATCATATAAAACTTTCGGCGGAACATTCCCATATTTCTGATTCCCAAAGCCAATGTTTCTCCGAACAATATCTTGTGCTAATCCCACCATCTCTTTTTCCAAATCGTCTTTCATCATGATCCATTCATCAAGATTCATTGGTTTAGGAAGCACTTGTAATGTTCCATAATACCATTTTTCATAACAATATACTGAAATTTGAAATGTATCAACACACAAAGCGTCAAAACCACTATTTACTTTGTATAAAACAAATGGCTCAAGATTGGGCATTCTATAAATACGTCCCTCTGAATCATATGCAATTTTCCGGTCATCAAGTGGCACTATGTCTAATGCTTCCAAATATAATTTAGCATTTTCATCTTCCGAATCAAACAATATTTCTATTTCATCATTTTCTTCTATACTTAAAGTTACTACTTCTTTCTTCCAAACTTCTTTTTCATCGTCAAAAAATAGTACTCCCTCTTGATGCGTTTCCACTGGAAATTTTTTTATAACTTGCAATTTGAATGGCAAATTAGATACAATAGCCATATGATTCCAACTCCCTTTGTTTTTGAACTACGATTTCTCTACATAATTTAAACTCTGATAAATCCTGATATTCGTTGAAAATTTGATATATGTTTTTCGAACTCTTATCATTTAATATTTCTCCTAACTGATTTTCCGGGCCACGCACTTTGGTTAAAACTCTCTGTGCAATCTGCAAATCTATTCCAATTGCAAAGGTAAACTCTCCAATATTAGATTTTGGCAGGTTCCATAAATACATATCAATATTTTTTACAATTCTCGGTCCTACACCGTATTTTGAACTTACACTGTGTAGCAATGTATGAATATCCCATAATAATTGATGAACACGTCCCATATCCTGTTCAGAACTTGTAACAATTATTGAGTTATAATCATCCATACTCCAGTTTACATTAACAAGTGATCCATATTTTTTCTTTTCCCATTCTTTTGCATAATTTAAGATATCCAATTGAATTACATTTGCTCTATCCAGGACTTTATCTGAAAAATGATATGTTGATTCATCAACATTAACAGTTCCTACAAATTTAACATTATCTCCTATCGTTATTTTACATGGATAATCTGCTGAATTATACAATCTACCACTATACTGTTTATCATACAATTGCAATTCTCGATTTTTAACTGGCTGCTCCAGAAGGGACAAAAACTTACTAAAATAATGCTCAACCCTTGCTAAGTTCATTTCATCAAAACACACTATAAATATTTTGTTTTTATTTTCATCTTTCTGTGCTCTAACCAAAAAGTCCACAAATCCAGAATCCGATGCTCTGTACACCATATGTACTAAATCCACATATCCAAGTAAATCTGAATCGTCATTCCAAGATGGGCGTACAGGTATAAAAAGTAATCTATTTTCATCTGGATTATTTGCATTAGTATTAATCCCCAAAGCTTTGGCATAAATATCCACAATTGCTGACTTTCCCGTTCCACTTAAACCAGACAAAATAACAAGACTATTGCATTTCAAAGCAGTATGAATGTTTACAAAATCTTTTATATTATAGAACAATGGATCTTTTCTTTTTTGGCTATGATAATCCATAGAAGTAATGATTAATTCATCATTTTTTTCTGTAGTGTCAATTTCGATAATGCCTTCATTGTCTACCCGTATATTTTTTCCGACTTCACTCATTTCTTTTTCAATTTTATCTTCTTCTATTTGAATTTTGATATTACTCTCTTCTATTGTCGAATTTTTCAATAACTGATCTTCAATATTAGCATAAATATTTTCTGGTAAATACAAAATCGTCGGATTCAAAGATAACTGGTAAACCCAATATTCATTATAATCGCTGATATTTACAATCCCTATTTTTTCACAATCAAAAATAATTCCTCCCTGCATGTTTTGCCTATAATCTAAAATATGTCCTATTGCATACATTGATCCATCATCATCCATCCATATAACAAATGAAGGAATAAATGCATCTGTATAATAACCATATGTGCTTCCTACACTTCTTTTATTTTTTAGGGTATCAATAAATTCTTCTTTATTTTTGTACTCTCTAAACAGTTTCCAGTTCCTATCATTTGCCCACTCAATTACTTCTTTATTATCCTTAGAACAAAATACTGGCATAGCATAATACTTTGTATTACTTTCAAATTTAGGCGGTTTACTTACTAAATTTGTTTTTCTACTTAACATATTAGCATGTCCACCTTCATTAACTTTATAAGAATAGATAAATAACTTATCCTCTACTTCCTGTTTAAAATTTACAATTCTACTTTCGTCTGTAGAATATTCATCATCATTGACTGTATAATCGTCTTCAAACGAACTAATAAAGCCCGATACGAATGTTGGACTTTCTTGTGGTAATAAAAGTGATTTTACTCTATATTGAATATAAGAGCCTTTGTTTATAAAAACATTATCTCTTCCATCAACCTCGTCTTCATCTGCTAAAACTCCAATATATTCTCTATCTTGCATATCCATTACTAAATCCTCCAACTTTTTCTATCAATGACTTAATGTTACTTTTTAAAACAATTTTATCACATGGTAATCGTTTCATCTTCATTACTTCTGAATAACTAAAGTCTGTTTCTATAATCCATATCTCTTTGTACTTATCTCGTTTAATAGTTTCTTCGCACTCATCTGACCATTTATACAATTGTTCAACATTATAAAACGGAAAATTGTCTTTATTTATATCCTTCTTAGAAAAACATAACACTTTCGGTGCTCTTTCAAATATTTCTTGATAATTTATATTTTCTTGCTTACACAAATCAAGTTCATACTCTAATTTTCTAATATTTTCTTTTAAACCACTTATTTCATCTTCCATTTTTTTGTTTTCATATATTTTTTCTTCAACTTGTCTTTCTAATTTTCCTTTTTCCTTTTGCAATCGTGAGATTTCCTTTTGATAATCTTCTCCTCCAATTCTTAAATCTTGAATCGTATTCTGCAATTTCTTATTTTTTATTTGTAACTGTTGTATATCTTTTTCATAATTCTGATTCTTCTTTTTTTCAATATTTTCTTGCTCATTTTTTTCTTCTATAATAATTCTTTTTTCTTTTTTTTCTATCTTCTTTAAACTAATTTGCTCTATTTTTCTTTCTATTTCATCACGTTCGTCTTTATCCCTCAACCAGTTTTTTGCTAAATTAACAATCTCATCATCTACTTCCGTTTCATTCAATGCCTCTAAAAAAATGCTACTCTGATATTTTCCCTTCTTTTTCCTTTCCAGCGCCGCACATATTAATGCTTCAGGTGCCATCCATACATTTTTAGCAAAACCTTGTACTGTAAATCCTTTTGTTACAGCTTTTTTAATTATCATCTGAAGTATATTTGTATCCAATATTTTTATTATTTTTTTCGAAAAATCAATCTCTCCCATACTCCCTCCTAAGTAAAAATAATGTTCGTAAATATATTTACTATTATACTTCAAATTCTATTAAGAATAAAGCCAAATTAACCACTGTCAGGGATTCCTAAAATGAAATTTTAGATTCCACCATCTCCTTATGCGGTGGAATTTACTTTTGCACAGTAGATATTTACTCTTTCATATTTCCATGTTACGGTTATCTTCCCTTCTGACAGCAGTAGAAGGAGAACGATTATAAGTAAATATATTTCAGGAAACCAGAAACACTTTACTTTATATAACAGGATCTATATTGAAAACGGGCTGCCCAAAGGTACTTCCTTTAAAGACATTGCTGCCTTTCTGTGCAAAGGCACTACTACCATCCCAAAAAAAATTCGCGCTCACAGACTTTCCGATTGGTATCATAAAGACACTTTCTATAATGCCAAAAATTTTTGTATCTACCGCTTCACTGCCAGAAGACTAATGCCTGTGGAAAGATCATTCTTTGCAGCATTAAATGCACTTTCTGTCCTACCTGCAACCAGGCATGCAGGGATTTCCAAAAGGAACGCTGTACACGCCTTGACAAAGCTCCATATGTCTGCAATGGATGCCAGAAACAGATCAACCACTGCTTCATTGCTCACAAATACCGTTAATATATTAAGTATGCTAAGAAAAAGAAAAGCTGTAAAAATTATCGAAACCGAAGTATGCCCAAATCATACATATGTTAGTGGAGATTCCGCCAAGCATAAGTGTGTCAAGTTTTGTAGGGTATTTAAAAGGAAAAAAGTACACTAATTATATTTTAAAAGACATGCGAATTTAAAATATAAGTATGGAAGCAGCTATTTCTAGTGTAGGGGATATTATGTAAGATACAGTAGGTAAAAATGCAAAGAAAATACAGGAATACATTCAAAATCAGTTAAAAGAAGACTTGGGATATGATCAATTGACCCTGAAATAGTATATTGACCCGTTATAGGGCGTGAAAAAACCACCGGCTAAGCCAGCGGTTATGATTTTTGGCACCGACTACACTTATTTTTATATGTAAAAAGGGCTTCAGAGAAATCTCCGAAACCCTTAAATTTACTCAATATTTCTAATTACTCAATAATTGTAGCAACACGACCAGAACCTACTGTACGTCCACCTTCACGGATAGCGAATGTAAGACCCTGCTCCATAGCTACTGGGTGAATTAATTCGATAGTCATTTCGATGTTATCACCTGGCATACACATTTCAACACCATCTGGTAAATCACAAACACCTGTAACGTCTGTTGTTCTGAAGTAGAACTGTGGACGATAGTTGTTGAAGAATGGAGTATGACGTCCACCTTCGTCTTTTGTTAAAACGTAAACCTGAGCTGTGAATTTTCTGTGGCATGTTACAGTACCTGGTTTAGCAAGAACCTGTCCACGAACGATCTGGTCACGGTTAACACCACGAAGTAATGCACCGATGTTATCACCAGCCATAGCCTCGTCTAACTGTTTACGGAACATCTCGATACCAGTTACAACTGTAGACTGAACATCTTCTTTAACACCTAAAATCTCAAGTGGATCATTTAAGTGAAGTGTTCCTCTCTCTACTCTACCTGTAGCAACTGTACCACGACCTGTGATTGTGAATACGTCCTCTACTGGCATTAAGAATGGTTTATCTGTATCACGCTGTGGATCTGGAATATAAGAATCAACTGTATCCATTAATTCCATGATTTTGTCTCCCCAAGGTCCCATTGGATCTTCAAGAGCTTTTAAAGCAGATCCCTGGATGATTGGGCAGTCATTGAATCCGTACTCTTCGAGCTGTTCTGTGATTTCCATCTCAACTAACTCTAATAATTCTGGATCGTCAACCATATCACATTTGTTCATGAATACTACGATGTAAGGTACACCTACCTGACGGGATAATAAGATGTGCTCTTTTGTCTGAGCCATAACACCGTCAGTAGCAGCTACTACAAGGATAGCTCCATCCATCTGAGCAGCACCAGTGATCATGTTCTTAACGTAGTCAGCATGTCCAGGACAGTCAACGTGTGCGTAATGTCTCTTCTCTGTCTCGTACTCAACGTGAGCAGTAGAAATTGTGATACCACGTTCTCTTTCTTCTGGAGCTTTATCGATGTTAGCGAAATCTACAGCTGCGTTACCAGCTACTCTTTCAGATAAAACTTTTGTGATAGCTGCTGTTAAAGTTGTTTTACCATGATCTACGTGACCAATGGTACCGATATTACAATGTGGTTTTGTTCTTTCAAACTTAGCTTTTGCCATTTTGAATATCCTCCTTAAATTGATGCCATATTGGCTATAGTTGTTATATTTAATAACTCGGCTATCTATGATTATATAAAATAATCTTAGCTTTTTCAAGTTATTTTTATCACAGAATCCCTTATTTTAAGGGATTTCTGTGATTTAATATTGTTTTTAGATTCTGTTACACAGAAATAACTGAAATCAGTTATAAGCCATGCTTTTTTTCAGAATTTATTTGGATTTATCTGCAAGAACTTTTTCCTGAACAGATTTTGGTACTGGCTCATATTTCTCGAAGAACATAGAGTAGTTACCACGTCCCTGTGTCTTAGAACGTAAGTCTGTAGAGTAACCGAACATCTCAGCAAGTGGTACATATGCTTTAACCATTTTACCACCACCGATATCGTCCATACCCTCGATACGTCCACGACGGGAGTTGATATCACCGATTACATCACCCATGTATTCTTCAGGCATTGTAACTTCTACCTTCATGATAGGCTCAAGTAATACTGGTGAAGCTTTTGCCATAGCCTCTTTGAATGCCATAGATCCAGCGATGTGGAATGCCATTTCAGAAGAGTCGACCTCATGGTAAGATCCATCGTATACGTTAGCGTGAACACCAAGAACTGGGAATCCGCCAAGAATACCTGCCTGAGCAGCTTCTTCGATACCTTCACCAACTGCTGGGATGTATTCCTTAGGAATAGCACCACCGACAACGGTAGATTCGAATTTGAATGTCTCTTCGCCGTTTGGATCCATCGGCTCAAATTTAACTTTACAGTGTCCGTACTGACCACGTCCACCGGACTGTTTTGCATATTTGTACTCAACATCTACAGGTTTTGTAAATGTCTCTTTGTAAGCTACCTGTGGAGCACCTACGTTAGCTTCTACTTTGAATTCACGAAGCAAACGGTCAACGATGATTTCCAAATGTAACTCACCCATACCAGCAATGATTGTCTGACCAGTTTCCTGATCTGTGTGAGCACGGAATGTAGGATCTTCTTCTGCAAGTTTTGCAAGAGCCTCACCCATTTTACCCTGTCCAGCTTTTGTCTTAGGCTCGATAGCGAGCTCGATAACTGGTTCTGGGAATTCCATGGACTCTAAGATTACCGGATGCTGTTCATCACAGATTGTATCACCAGTTGTTGTAAATTTGAAACCTACAGCAGCTGCGATATCTCCGGAGTAAACTTTGTCTAATTCCGCACGTTTGTTGGCATGCATCTGTAAGATACGTCCAACACGTTCTTTTTTATCTTTTGTAGCATTTAATACATAAGAACCGGAGTTCATTGTACCAGAGTAAACTCTGAAGAATGCAAGCTTACCAACGAATGGATCAGCCATGATCTTGAATGCTAATGCTGCGAAAGGTTCTTCATCAGATGAATGTCTCTCTACTTCATTACCATCTAAGTCAACACCTTTGATAGCTGGGATATCTGTTGGAGCTGGCATGTACTCGATAACTGCATCGATTAACTTCTGTACACCTTTGTTTCTGTAAGCAGAACCACAGCAAACAGGTACAGCAGTACATTCACATGTAGCTTTTCTTAATACTTTCTTCATCTCCTCAACAGATGGTTCCTCACCCTCAAGGTACATCATCATTAAGTCATCATCTAACTCGCAGACTTTTTCTACTAATTCTGCATGATAAAGTTCAGCTTCATCAGCCATATCACCTAAATCATCTGTTACAGTGATATCGTCACCTTTATCATCATTGTAGATATAAGCCTTCATCTCGAATAAGTCGATAATTCCTTTGAAATCGTCCTCTTTACCGATTGGCAACTGAAGACAGATAGCATTTTTTCCTAATCTTGTACGAATCTGATCAACAGCTCCGTAGAAGTTAGCACCTAAGATGTCCATCTTGTTAATGAAAGCCATTCTAGGTACGTTGTAGGTATCAGCCTGACGCCATACGTTTTCTGACTGTGGTTCAACACCACCCTTTGCACAGAATACGCCGACAGCACCATCAAGTACACGAAGGGAACGCTCTACCTCTACAGTAAAGTCTACGTGTCCAGGAGTATCAATGATGTTGATACGATGCTCTAAAGCACCTTTCTTTGGTTTTGTGAACTCTTCCAAAGTCCAGTGGCATGTAGTAGCGGCTGATGTAATTGTGATACCTCTTTCCTGCTCCTGTTCCATCCAGTCCATGGTAGCAGTACCTTCATGAGTATCACCAATCTTATAGTTAACACCGGTATAGTAAAGAATACGCTCTGTTAATGTTGTTTTACCAGCATCAATATGAGCCATAATACCAATGTTTCTGGTTCTCTCTAATGGATATTCTCTTCCAGCCAAGGTTTTTCCTCCTTAATTTACTACGCCGATATGCGCAGAACATTTTTATAATACTTGAGAGCAAAATTGCTTTGCTCCCGGTATCTATTCATATGGCAAATGATATTAGAAGCGGTAATGAGCGAATGCTTTGTTTGCTTCTGCCATTTTGTGCATATCTTCTTTTCTCTTAACAGATGCACCTGTGTTGTTAGCTGCATCCATGATTTCATTTGCAAGTCTTTCTTCCATGGTCTTCTCACCTCTGTTACGTGAGAAAGTTGTTAACCAACGAAGTCCTAAAGCCTGACGACGGTCTGGTCTAACTTCGATTGGTACCTGGTATGTTGCACCACCAATACGTCTAGCCTTTACTTCAAGAACAGGCATAACGTTATTCATGGCTTCTTCAAATACCTCAAGAGCAGGTCTTTCTGTTTTCTCTTCTACTCTTGCGAAAGCTCCATATACAATTTTCTGTGCTACACCTTTCTTACCATCTAACATGATGTTGTTGACAAGCTTTGTAACGACTTTGTTATTGTAAATTGGATCTGCTAATACGTCTCTTTTCTGAGTATGTCCTTTACGTGGCACGGTTC
>ERZ773109.301-NODE-301-length-28090-cov-2.877903_pt1 | contig 28090 bp, 27 predicted proteins | sample MGYA00580569_ERZ773109 | MGnify/ENA primary metagenome ERZ773109 (study PRJEB29015, sample SAMEA2737852) | human gut metagenome | biome: human gut; feature: human-associated habitat; material: faeces | place: China | collected 2012 ...
GACACACATGTCCTGTGCGAAGGTTGCCGGCTGCGGATAGGCTTCTTTCACTTTGCCGGTGAAGCAGGTGTAAAATGCGCTGATTTGATCCGGCGTCAGGTTTGCTGGCAGAATGCCGATCGACTGCAGCTGCGGGTAAGGGAATACCAGCGGGAGATTCTCGTAGTTGGCGCCGAGCATCTCCGTCGTACAATTGATCATCACGGCGGTCAGCGTATCGGTTTTCCCCGTCAGCTTGTCGTACTTGTTGTAATCGGGATAGGTGCCTTCGACGGTGGTTACGACACAATTTTCGATATTAGCGAAATTGTTGTCTTCCATGTGTTTGAGCATGGTTTTCTCTTTGTGGGCACGTACGACTTCTTTCACTTCGGTACGTTCCTTGTCGGTCCATTGTTTGGTTTGCGCGCAGGAAACCAGTACCAGAATAGCGGATAACGCCAGTACAATTTTTTTCATCTTGATTGGAATTAGATTAAACGTTTCGGTTGATTCGTTGTAAGTTGTCGTTATAAATGTAATACTGCGCTTTTAAACAAATTTAGTACCAAAATGCAGCGGCGGCAGGGGCGCACTGAAGGTTGTGCTGTTTTTTCCTGTTAAGGTGCAATTCGGATGGGTTTTCTTCCGTTTTTCAATTACATTTGTTCTGTCGGCGGACTGGTAAGCCGCCGGTTGGTTCTCATGTACGGCTGATGCGTGTTTGAAAGGGAGACTGTACCTATCCAAAGCTCTGTTTATGGACATATTGGAATTACGTGAATATTGCCTTGCGCTGCCGTTGGCCGAAGAGACCACCCCGTTCGATGAGACGACGCTGGTGTACAAGGTCGCAGGCAAGATGTTCCTGTTGACGGATATGGCCGATTTTCGCTGGATCAACGTCAAATGCGATCCAGACCGTGCGGTCGAGTTGCGGGACCTTTATGCGGAGGTGAAAGAAGGGTATCACATGAACAAACGCCACTGGAATACAGTGGATATGGCCGGAGACCTGCCCGAACCGCTGATTCGGGAGTGGATTCTCGATTCTTATCGGTTGGTGGTGAATTCCCTGCCGCGTGCCAAGCGGGAACCGTTGTTGCGGCTGTTGGAGGAGGACAAAACATAAATCCGGGGCTTCGTACAATTCAAAATCGACAATCGTAAAACTAAATAGGTATATACTTAACATGAACCTGACGGAGACGATATTGCCAATGCCGGACGATTACGAGGGGAAAGTGATCGCGACGCTCCTGCGAATCGACAGCACCGCACCTTCTGGCCGGGCGGTGCTCTACCTGCATGGTTATATCGATTATTTTTTTCAAACACACATGGCGGAACGGTTTGCCGGCGAAGGGTGGAACTTCTATGCCCTCGACCTGCGCAAATACGGCCGTTCCCTCCTGCCCCATCAACATGCCTATTATTGCCGTGACCTGCACGAATATTTTCCGGAAATCGATACCGCGTTAGAGCGGATTGCATCGGATGGCAATGCGGATATCACGTTGTTGGGACATTCTACCGGGGGGCTGATCGCAGCTCTGTATGCCGCTCAGGGAAGAGAGCGAATGAAGATCAGCCGATTGGTGCTTAACAGTCCTTTTTTCGCTTTCAATGTAGGTTGGTTTAAGCGGGCTGTGGCTATTCCTGCAGCAACATGGCTGAGTCGGCTGATGCCTTACGCCGCAAAGCGCAACGAGCTTTCCCCGCTGTATTATGTCAGCGTTCACCGCTCGATGAAAGGCGAATGGGATTTTGATCCGCATCTGAAACCCCAGCAGGGAGTCCCGCTCTATTTTGCATGGCTCGGCGCAATCCGCCGCGGGCAGCATCAGCTGCGCCGGGGACTGCACCTGGAGATACCGGTGTTGGTTATGCATTCAGATCGTTCGTCGAATCCCGGCATCTGGAATGACGATTGCATGCGTACCGATATAGTGCTCAATGTAGCGGACATTCGCCGCTACGGTTGGAAACTGGGGGACGATGTGACGGATGTCGCCGTCGAAGGCGGGCTGCATGACCTTGTACTCTCGCGTGCGGAGGTGCGCGAGCGGGTGTTTAAGGTAATGACCGAATGGATGAATGAACATACGAATCAAATAAACCGTTAACAGATAGATGGAATCGATCAAACAGATATTTCGGATCGGCAACGGGCCGTCGAGCAGTCACACCATGGGACCGAAACGGGCCGCCGAAATGTTTCTGGCACGTAACCGCGAGGTGGGGAGCTTTCGGGTAACGCTTTACGGCAGTTTGGCGGCGACCGGTCGCGGCCATATGACCGATGTGGCGATTAAATCGGTATTGGAGCCGATAGCTCCGTTGGAGATCGTCTGGAAACCCGAAGTGTTTCTGGATTTTCATCCCAATGGCATGCTGTTCGAATCGTTGAAGACCGACGGCTCGGTGATTCAGGCCTGGACGGTTTACAGTGTCGGCGGAGGGGCTTTGGCCAGTGATGACCTGAGCGACCCGCAACCGGAGCACGTCTACGGCATGTCGACGGTTTCGGAGATACAGCAATGGTGCGACAAACAGGGCGGTAGCTACTGGGAGTATGTGCAACAGTGCGAAGGCGATGAAATCTGGGACTATCTCGAAGAGGTTTGGCGGGTAATGGTGGATGCTGTCCACCACGGACTCGAGACCGAAGGAATCATTCCCGGAGGGCTGGGTATCCGGCGCAAGGCTGGCAGTTACCTGATCCGGGCCAATAGTTATTCGGGCACGATGAAGAGCCGTGGACAGGTATATGCGTATGCATTGGCCGTGTCGGAAGAGAATGCTACCGGAGGCAAAATCGTTACGGCTCCGACCTGCGGCTCGTGCGGCGTATTGCCTGCAGTGCTTTACCAGATCAAGGAAACGCGTAATTTCATCGACAAACGGATTCTCCGGGCTTTGGCGACGGCTGGCCTGTTCGGCAATGTCGTGCGGACGAATGCATCGATCTCAGGAGCCGAGGTGGGGTGCCAGGGAGAAATAGGCGTTGCTTGTGCAATGGCCGCAGCTGCGGCCTGTCAGTTGTTCGGCGGTTCCCCGGCCCAAATCGAATATGCGGCCGAGATGGGGCTGGAGCACCACCTTGGGCTCACCTGCGATCCCGTTTGCGGTTTGGTGCAGATCCCGTGTATCGAGCGTAACGCCTTTGCGGCGGCCCGGGCCATGGATGCCAACAGCTACTCGACTTTTTCTGACGGCAAACACCGCGTAAGCTTTGACAAAGTGGTCGAGGTGATGAAGCAAACCGGGCATGATTTGCCGAGTCTCTATAAAGAGACCGCTACGGGCGGTTTGGCCAAATACATGCAGGAGCAGGACGGTTCGTTTAAAACTTTCTAGGGGATACTCCGGATTATCAATTTTTTGATGCACGACTCTCCTGTGGTATATTCAGGAATAGGGGGAGTACATGTAACCATACCGATCGGGATACATGATTCGGATAAACGATTGGAGGGGAGAGGCACCGTGCCGCTCCCCTCCTCTGCTTTCTATTGCGGAACCCTCGCGTTAGTTCAGTTTCAGGTAACGGGTGAGGGTCGATTTCAGCGATTCAACGCCTTGTGTCAGTTTCATTTTGGCGAGTTGCTGGTAAAAGAGCTTCAGGTGCAAACTCTCGTCGGCGATCAGTTTGTCGAGCATTTGCAGGATGGTTTTTGCACTTTCCGATTGAGAGGTGATCTTCTCTTTGACCGATTCGTAGAATTGGATGGTCAAAATCTCGTTTTTAATGCTGATCACCAATGCTTCGCCGGAATTTTTACCCAGTTCGAGTTTTTTTGTATTCAGAGGCTGCGGGATTGTACCTTTCAGTTTGATTACTACGTCGCGCACGTTGGCGAAATGTTTCATTTCAACCAACCCTACGCCCAGTACGAGGTCCCCGATCTCTTCGTCGTATAATCCGGCCATCTGGGTGTATTGCAGGATCGCCATTAGTTCCGATTCGCCTTCGCTCTGGAGGGCCGGATAAAACCATTCGGGCTTGATCGTTTCGTCATATGGCAGGTCGTCGATATCGGGCCATTCAACGCTGGAATCGGAGTATTTAAGTACATCCACTAAGGCATCCGCCATCGCATCTACGTAGTTTTTCATCATACATGAGTTGTAAGTTGGACAAAAGGTTTATTGGTATATAAGGAATCAAAAAATATACCATATCCGGTATTTACAATCATTTCACCTCTGTGTGTGGTATCAAGTACCTATTGATTCCGCTTCGCCGTCCGGAAACGACAAGCCCCGCATTTTCTAATGCGGGGCTTGCGGTAAGTTTTTTTGTGACAGGAAACCGAAAGGAAGCTATTTACGTTTAGCTTTTGCGGCGGCCTGCTGCTGTTGCAGTTTTACCATCTCTTCGTAACGCTGCTGCCATTTGGATTTTTTCTGCGGTTTCTTGGCATTCTCCTTCATCCGCTGGTGCAACTTGTCCTCGTTCACGATGTAGCGGAAACCGTAGGTCTGCCCGATCGTAATGATATTGCTGAGCAGATAGTAGTAGCTCAGTCCGCTCGAGTAGTTGTTGAACCAAAGCAACAGCATGATCGGCATCAGGTAGAGCATCATGAACTTCATCCCAGCCATCTGCGGGGCGGAACCGGCTGTCTGTGCGTAGTTGATCCGCGATGAGACGTACACGGATACGGCCATCAGCAGCGCGAACAGGCTGACGTGGCTACCGTAGAACGGGATGTTGAACGGCAGCTGCAGGATGCTGTCGTATGAAGAGAGGTCGTCTGCCCACAGGAAATGCTCGCCGCGCAACTCGATCGACGCCGGGAAGAAGCGGAACATCGCGATCAGGATCGGGAACTGGATCAGCAACGGGATACATCCCCCCATCGGGTTGACGCCGGCGCTCTTGTACAACGCCATCATCGCCTGCTGTTTCTTCATGGCGTCCGCCTGGTTGGGGTACTTCTCGTTGAGTTTGTCCACTTCCGGCTTTAACAGCCGCATTTTGGCCGTCGAGAGATACGATTTATAGGTCAGCGGCGAAATCAGGATTTTGAGGATGATCGTCAGCAACAGAATGATGATTCCGTAGTTGGCGATGTGCTTGCCCAACGTATCGAAGGTCGGGATCACGAGCCAGCGGTTGATCCAGCCGACGATCCAGCCGCCCAGCGGGATCAGCCTTTCGAAATGCAGGTCGCCGTATTTTTTCAGTACCGAGAATTTGTTCGGGCCGAAATAAAAATTGAAGTTGTACTCCGTAAGCTGCGGGGAGAAAGGAACCGACAATTTGGCTTTGAAGGTCTTGATTTTACCCTCGCCCGGCTGGAATGTGGTGTATTCGACCGTCCCGTTCTGGAAGTCGTTCTGTGAAACGAGGATCGATGAGAAGAACTGCTGTTTGAAAGCTACCCACTTCAACTTGCTGTTGATCGTTTCGCTCTTGGCCTCTTTGGACATGCTCAACTGCTCGATCGATTCGTCGCCGGGGTATTTGTAGGCGATGGTCGTATAGTTGTTCTCGTTGTCGAACCCCTTTTCGTTTTGCATGCCGACGTTCTGCCAGATGATTTCGAGGTCGCTCTGGTTCTGGGCGAGCAAACGCTCCATGCCCACGAACCGCACGTCGAAATCGATCATGTAGTTGTCTTTGTAAATTTTGTAGACAAAATCGACATGGGCTGCGGAATCGACATCGAGCCGCATCGTGAAGCTCTTCTCCGTTTCGTTCGCCCCGAAAGCGAGATCGGCGGTAGAATCGGCCACGAAATAGTAGTCGCCGGTATTGATCTGGATGTTATTGAACTGTTGTTTGACGAAGAACGACAGGTCGAAGACCGCAGCCGAATCGGGAAAGAGTACCAGCGGGCTTCCGTTGTAGGTTTTGTAGTCTTTCAGTACGACCGAAGCCACCCGGCCCCCCTTGTTGGAAAAGGTAACCTTCATCAGGTCGTTCTCGATTTCGTAATGCTTTTCGGTGCCTTCGGTCGCCTTGAACAGGCTCACGCCGATGTGTTGTTCGAGTTGTGCCGCGGCACTGCCCGAAGCGCTGTCCACCACGGTGGCGGAAGCATCTGCGGCCGGCACTTCGACCGCTTCGGAAGCGGCTTGTTGGGTAGTCGTTTGTTGTTCTTGCGCAAGTTTTTCCTGAATCGAGGAGTTGTACCAGGTGAATCCGAAGAGGATCGCACCGATGACGATCAGTCCGATTAGTGTTCTTTTATCCATTGATCGGGACGATTATTTACTGTTATGGGTTTGACAATAATCCGTGGCCGCCTTGACAAAGGAGACGAACAGCGGATGCGGGTTCTGCACGGTACTCTTGTACTCGGGATGGTATTGTACGCCGATGAACCAGGGATGGTTTTCCAGTTCGACGACTTCGACCAGGTTCGTGTCGGGATTGATGCCGACCGGTTTGAGCCCGGCTTTGGTGAATTCGTCGAGATAGTCGTTGTTGAATTCATAACGGTGGCGGTGACGCTCGATAATTTGCGTCTTTCCGTAAGCCTTCGCGGCTTTGGAGCCTTTGGTCAGCGTGCAGGGATAGCCGCCCAGGCGCATCGTACCACCCTTTTCGGTCACACCTTTCTGCTCTTCCATCAGGTCGATTACCGGATGCGGCGTATTCTCCATTTCGGTCGAATTGGCATCCGCATAACCGAGGATATGGCGGGCGAACTCCACGACGGCGCACTGCATGCCGAGGCAGATGCCGAAGAACGGGATTCCGTTCTCCCGGGCGTATTTCACCGCCGTAATCTTGCCTTCGATGCCGCGGTGCCCGAACCCGGGCGCTACCAAAATACCGCACATGCCCTTGAGCTGCGCCGCGATATTTTCTGGCGTGATTTTTTCGGAATTGACGTAGTGCAATTTGACTTTGGTGTGGTTGGCGGCACCCGCATGCACGAACGATTCGACAATCGACTTGTAAGCGTCGGGCAGTTCCGTGTATTTGCCCACCAGTGCGATGTGCACGAGGTTGTTCGGATGTTTTACCTTATCGACGAATTCGATCCATTGCGCCAGATCGGGCTCGCCTTCGTGCGGTAGCTGCAACTTGTCGAGCGCCACGATGTCCAGTTTCTGGTTCAGCATCATCAGCGGCACTTCGTAAATGGTCGGCACGTCGATCGATTCGACTACCGCACTCACGTCCACGTTACAGAACAGCGCCACTTTGCGGCGCACTTCGTTGGTCAGGTGCTTTTCGGTTCGCAGGACCAGAATGTCCGGTTGCAGTCCGTTTTCGAGCAATTGTTTCACCGAATGCTGGGTCGGCTTGGTTTTCAGTTCGCCGGAAGCGGCCATGTAAGGGATCAGCGTCAGGTGGACGATCAGCGTGTTGCCGTAGCCCAGCTCATAACGGAGCTGACGCACCGATTCGATGTAAGGCAGCGATTCGATATCGCCGACCGTACCGCCGATTTCGGTGATAATCACGTCATACATCTTCTTGGCACCGAGCAGTTTGATACGGCGTTTGATCTCGTCGGTAATATGCGGGATCACCTGTACGGTTTTGCCGAGAAACTCTCCGCGGCGTTCCTTGTTGATAACGCTTTGGTAGATGCGTCCGGTGGTGACGTTGTTGGCTTTGGAAGTCGGAATATTCGTAAAGCGCTCGTAGTGGCCCAAGTCGAGGTCGGTTTCGGCGCCGTCTTCGGTTACGTAGCACTCGCCGTGTTCGTAAGGATTCAGCGTGCCGGGATCGACATTGATGTAAGGGTCGAGTTTCTGGATCGCGACCCGGTATCCGCGCGCCTGCAGCAGGCGCGCCAGGGATGCTGAAATAATTCCCTTGCCCAGGGACGATGCCACACCTCCCGTAACGAAGATGTATTTGGTTTTTGTCGTGTTGCTTGCAGCCATGATAAATCTAATCTCCTTCTATTCTGCCTAGTTATTCTGTTTATCTATCAAATCGATCTTTTCGATCAGGGAAGCCATCTCCTCTTTGGCCCTCGTGATTTTGTTGTTCACTTCCCGGATCATCCCCTCCGCATTTTTGCTCTTCGAGAAGAAACCGATGTTGTTCTCGAGCAATGCGATGTCGGCTTCGAGCTGCTTCATTTTGTTGTAGAGACGCTCCCGCTCGTAACGCAGCCGGCGGTCTCCCCCTTCGGCCAACGAAGAGATTTTACCTTTGAAGCGCTCCATGCGGTGTTCTTTTTCGTTGCCGCGCAACTTGGCGAAAATAGCGTCGACCGCTTTGCGGTACTCCTTCTGTATCGCCTCTTTCTGTTTGATGGGTACGAAACCGATCTCCGCCCAACGGCGTTGGAGTTCCTTGAGGGTTTCGAAACCGATCTCTTTACCTTCGGCAGCGAACGACTTCAACTCGTCGAGCAATTGCCGTTTTTTCAACAGGTTCTCTTCGTACTGGCTGTCCAGCGAGGAGAAAAATGCGGTTTTGCGTTCGAAGAACTTGTCGCATGCGCTGCGGAAACGTTTCCACACGGCGTCTGAGTAGCGGCGCGATACGGGGCCGATCTCTTTCCAACGCTTCTGCAGGGCGATCAGTTCGTCGGTCACCTTTTTCCACTCGCTGCTCTCCTGCAGGGCTTCGGCGGCCGCACAAATGTCGTTCTTGAGGTGAAGGTTGTTCTCCATCTCGGCTTTGATCTGCAGGTAGAAATTGCGCTTGTTTTCGAAAAATTTATCGCAGGCGTTACGGAAACGTTCGTATACTTTCGTATTGTCCTTCTTCGGGGCGAAACCGATCGTCTTCCATACCTTCTGGATTTCGATCAGCTGGTCCGAAGCCTTGTTCCACTCCTTACGCGTCGAGAGCGGTGCGGCGACCAGTTCTTCGGTTTTTACGCACAACTCGGTTTTCAACTCCAGGTTCCGTTTCTGTTCCTCTTTGATGGAGTTGAAGTACTCTTGATGACGTTTGTTGACCTTTGCGCTCGCTTCGCGGAAACGCTCCCAGAGTTGCTCCTTGTATTCGTTGGCTACGGGGCCGGTTTCGCGCCACTGGTCGTGCAGTTTTTGCAGCTTGTGGAACGCATTGATAACCGAAGGTTCCAAAACGAGCGCCTCGGCCTCTTCACAAAGTAGCAATTTAGCTTCGTAGTTCTTCTTCAGGTCCAAGTCACGAAGCTCTTTATTGATCTTGATGAAGTTGTAGAAGTTTTCGACATGCAGGTTGTATGTCTCCCACAGATCTTTGACATGAGTCAGCGGCACGGGGCCGGTCTCTTTCCAACGCTGTTGCAGTTCCCGGAAAGTATTGAAAGTGTGGTTGAGCGTTTCGTTGCTGTCGATCAACTCTTTGAGCTCATCGATGATTTTCAGTTTGATCTGATAGTTATTTTCCTTCTCTTCTTCGAGTTTGGCGATGAAGTCGTTGCGCTTTGTGCGGTATTCGGCGAACAGCTCTTTCAGTCGCTGTTCCGCATCGTCGGGCGTGGGCACGAACTCCTCGATCTTGCCCCCGGTTTCGGCGAAAGCGCGCCGGGCACGTTCGACTTCGGCCCGGTAAGCTTTGTAGAAGGCGATTTTGATCGCTTCGACGTCGCGGCGGATAGTTTGTACGGGCTTGTTTGCCAACAGATCGGACAAAAGTGCCAGCAGTTCGGCTTTGGATTTGCCGCTGTAATCGGTCGCAGCGGAACCCTCCTCTTTGGACGATTCGTCGGTATTGCCGCTTTCGTCTTCTTCGCCCAGGTCGAACTCGGGCGCATCGGCGGCCAGTTCGGCCTCTTCGTCGGTGAAATCGACAGCGGCCGGAGCCTCTGCTCCGTCGGTCTCTTGGGTTGCCGGTTCATCCGCCTGAGCGGCGACCGGGGTGGTTTCTTGCGTATCCGCGGTGCTCTCGGGAGCTCCGGATTGTTCCTCGGGAACAAGGATCTTGTCGGTTTCAGTAGTCATCGTGCACGGTGTTTTGTTAGCCCGCTACAGCAGGATTTAAAGAACAAATGTACAGGTTTTTTCTTTAAAATCACAGCGGTATCCCAAAAAGTTCCCCTGAGGTTTTTCGCAGGGTAAATATTTTTGCTAATTAACAATTAGTTAATATTATTTAACGTATTTTGCAGTCAAACTTAAACCTGTTTTAATATTATGGAGCAACGGATTTTGCTGGTCGACGACGAAGCGGATATTTTGGAATTCATCAGTTACAACCTGATCCGGGAAGGCTATCAGGTCTATACGGCCACGAACGGGAGAGAGGCTGTGGCCAAAGCCCGGGAAATACTTCCCCATCTGATCCTGCTCGATGTGATGATGCCGGAGATGGACGGGATCGAAACCTGTCAGGAGATCCGCAAACAGGACGAGTTGAAAAATACGCTGATTGCCTTCCTGACGGCGCGGGGCGAGGATTATTCGCAGATTGCCGGTTTCGAGGCGGGCGCGGACGACTACATTGCCAAGCCGATTCGTGTCAAGGTGCTCGTCAGCCGCATCAAGGCGTTGCTGAAACGGTTCGAAACCGTCCCGAACGAGACTCCGGCAGCCGACCGGCCGATCGTGATCGACCGCGAACGCTACCTTGTACTCAAGGAGGGCAAGGTGATCGTACTTCCGCGCAAGGAGTTCGAATTGCTCGCGTTACTCTACTCCAAACCCCAGAAGGTCTTTTCACGCGAAGAGATATTCTCGAATGTCTGGGGCAACGACGTAATCGTCGGCGACAGGACGATCGACGTACACGTCCGCAAGCTGAGGGAGAAGCTCGGAGATCACCATATCGTCACGATCAAAGGAGTCGGTTACAAGTACGAGGACTGAAAATTTAAATCGAATTTCCCTTTTTCAAATAATTTGCATTCCCTATCTTTGTAAGATATTAAGCACAACGAAGGGATGAAGGATATTTTAATGGTCGGAATCGGCGGTTTTGCCGGCAGCGCACTGCGCTACGCGATTTCCCGGGCCATGCTGCCGCTTGCGGCCATGTCTCATTTTCCGTGGCACAGCCTGCTGGTCAACGTCGTCGGCTCGCTGTTGATCGGGGCTTTGGTGGCCTGCCGGTTGACGGGACACTGGTATTACCTGGCTGTGATCGGATTTTGCGGCGGATTCGCCACTTTCTCGATGTTTTCGCTTGAAATGTTTAAGATGATCCGCCTGGGGTATACCTCGGGGGCGATCCTTTATCTGGTGGTCAGCATCGCGCTGTCCCTGCTGGCCGTGGCCGGAGGTTTTTTCCTGATTACGAAATACAACTGAATATAATACAGAGTCATGGAATTTGTTGAAAGAATCAAGGCGAAAGCCGCAGAAGAGATCAAAACCATCGTATTGCCCGAAGCTGCCGAAGAACGGAACATCAAGGCGGCCAACCAAATCATCAAAGAGGGCTTCGCCAAGCTGGTATTGATCGGCAATCCGGACCAGATTCACCATCTGGCCTCTGAATATTACCTCGACGAGATCGGTAAGGCCACGATCGTCGATCCCGAGAACAATCCTAAAAAAGAGGAGTACGTCGAATTGATGCTGAAGCTGCGTGCCAGCAAAGGACTGACCCGCGAACAGGCTGAAAAACTGATCGCCGATCCGCTCTACCTGGCTGCGCTGATGGTCAAAAATGGCGATGTGGACGGCGAGGTGGCCGGTGCGAACAACGCCACGGGCGACGTATTGCGCCCTGCATTCCAGTATGTGAAGACGCTTCCGGGCATCAGCGTCGTATCGGGCGCCTTCATTATGCTGATCCCCGACACGATGTTCGGCGAACATGGTATGATGGTCTTTGCCGATTGTGCCGTGCATCCCAATCCGACTGCCGAGGAGTTGGCGCAGATCGCGGTTATGACCGGGCGGACGGCCCGCGTGATCGCTGGTATCGAACCGCGCATCGCGATGCTGAGCTTCTCGACGAAAGGCTCGGCCAAAAATGAAATGGTCGACAAGGTGGTTTCCGCGACGCTGCTGGCCCAGCAGATGGACCCTACGCTGATGATCGACGGCGAATTGCAGGCCGATGCGGCGATCGTGCCGGGTATCGGTGCAAAGAAGGCTCCGGGAAGCAAAATCGCCGGCAAGGCCAATGTGCTGGTCTTCCCCACCCTCGAAGTGGGCAACATTGCCTACAAGCTGGTACAGCGCATGGCGCACGCCGAAGCGATCGGCCCGATCCTGCAGGGGATGGCCGCACCGATCAACGACCTTTCGCGCGGCTGTTCGGTCGAAGATATCGTCAATCTGGTCGCAATCACTGCCTGCCAGGCCGGCGGCATGAAATAAATACGAATCCTAAATTTCATCATTTACACTCGTAACAATGACTATTCTCGTTTTAAACTGCGGCAGTTCGTCGATCAAATACCAGGTAATCAAAATGTCCTGCGCGAATGAATATTCGCTGCTGGTGAAAGGACAGGTCGAACGGATCGGCCTGTCGGACGGACTGCTGGTACACAAACCGGTAGACAAGCCTAAATTCGAACTGACCAAAAGTATCCCCGACCATACTTCAGGCATCAATCTGATCCTCGAAGCACTGGTAGATCCCGATCATGGCGTACTGAACAGCATTACCGAACTGTCGGCCGTCGGACACCGCGTGGCGCATGGCGGCGAATATTTCAAGGACAGCGCGGTCGTCAACAAAACCGTCAAACAGCAGATCGAGGCTTGCTTCGAACTGGCCCCCCTGCACAATCCGGCCAATCTGAAAGGTATCCTTTCGATGGAGAATATCCTGCCGAACACGCCTCAGGTCGCCGTGTTCGACACCTCGTTCCACCAGACCATTCCGGCCAAAAACTTCATGTATGCCCTTCCCTATAAATATTACGAAGAGTATCGCGTGCGCCGTTACGGTTTCCATGGGACGAGCCATAAGTATGTTGCACAGGTGGGTTGCAAGATGACCGGCATCGATTTCGATCATTCGAAAATCATCACCTGCCACATCGGCAACGGTGCGTCGATCACCGCTATTCTGGACGGTAAGTCGTACGACACTTCGATGGGCTTCACTCCGGTGGACGGCCTGATTATGGGTACCCGCTGCGGCAGCACCGATCCCGGCGCGCTGATCTACATTGCGGAAAAAGAGGGGCTGAATCTCGACCGGCTCTCCGGTATGATCAACAAGGAATCCGGCCTTTACGGCATTACCGGCGTTTCGTCGGACATGCGCGACATCCATGCCGCAGCAAACCGCGGGGACGAACGGGCTAAACTGGCGCTGGCGATGTTCGTCGCCCGGATCAAGAAATTCATCGGACAGTACGCCGCACTGATGGGCGGAGCCGACCTGATCGTCTTTACGGGCGGTGTCGGCGAGAACGACTACCTCGTCCGCGAGTGGGTGTGCGAAGGGATGGAATACATGGGCATTCAGTTCGACAAGCAGGCCAATGACGGCGTCCGTGCGAGGGATATCATTATCTCCACCCCCGATTCGAAAGTCAAGGTGGCCGCCGTTACGACCAACGAAGAGTTGGTAATCGCATCGGATACGTTCCGCTTACTCAAAAAACGTTCGGAATAACCGCCGAAAAGCTGGTATAAAAAGTGTGGAAAGTTCTCCTGCGTTGGCAGGGGAACTTTTTTATTCGTACTTTTAACACCCGAAAACTGAAATCTAAGCTATGATTACGAAACTGGAAGAGCTGATCACCGCCGTTAAGGGGCGGCCTAAGAAAAGAATAGTCGTTGCCTATGCGCAGGATGCACATACGATCGAGGCGGTCAATGCAGCGGTCGATATGGGGATCGTCGATGCGACACTGGTAGGTGATCCCGAGGAGATTCAGCGCGTGTGTATGGCGCTGGAGATAAATCCGGCCAAATTCACCCTCGTCGAAGGCGGAAGCGATGTGGCCTGCGTGAGCCTGGCGGTGAAAATGGTCAATGACGGTGAAGCCGACGTACTGATGAAGGGATTGGTTTCGACCGATAAATATATGCGCGGCATTCTGAATAAGGAATACGGACTGCTGCCGCCCAAAGGGGTGCTGAGCCATGTAACGGTGTTCGAACTGCCGATGTATCACAAATTGCTGGTCGTGTCGGATGTGGCGGTTATTCCCTACCCCGACCTGGGTCAGAAGACGGCTATCGTCCGTTACCTGACGGCGACGGCTAAAGTATTGGGTGTCGAGCGCCCCAAGATTGCCGCGATCGCACCGAGCGAGCAGCTGCTCGCCAGCGTGCAGTCGTCTGTCGAAGCGGCCGTGCTGGCCAAAATGGCCGACCGGGGACAGTTGGGCGACGTGGTTTTGGACGGCCCCCTGGCGTTGGATGTGGCGTTGTTCGAAGAGGTGGCCCGCACAAAACACCTCTCCAGCCCGGTGGCCGGAGATGCAGATTGCCTGCTGATGCCAAACCTCGATGCTGCGAACGTTTTCTTCAAATCGGCCAACCACCTTTGCAATGCCTCGCTGGCGGCGATGGTGGCCGGAACCAAGGCGCCCTGCGTACTTACTTCGCGCGGGGATTCGGCCGAGTCGAAGCTCTATTCGATCGCACTGGCCGCGCTGAGCGCAAAATAGTTTTGAGGCCCACGGGCCGGAAATCAACAATAATCATGGAGAAAATTTACAGGATATTGGTCATCAATCCCGGTTCGACCTCAACCAAAATCGCCGTATTCGACAACGAAAAGGAGGTTTTTTCACGGACGCTGCGCCATTCGACCGAGGAGTTGCAACCGTATAAACAGGTGGCGGATCAGTTCGGATTCAGGAAGCAGTTGATCGTCGATGCACTTTTGGAGGCGCATATCGATATTCAGTCGCTTTCGGCAGTGATCGGCCGGGGCGGCTTGGTCAAACCGATTCCATCGGGCGTTTACGAGGTAAACGAAGCGTTGAAGCAAGACCTGATCCATGCCCCGCAAGGCGAGCATGCGTCCAATTTGGGCGGATTGCTGGCGGCCGATATTGCTGCGATGGTTCCCGGGGCAAAGGCCTACATCGCCGATCCGGTGGTGGTCGACGAATTGCAGGATGTCGCGCGGATCGCCGGGCATGAATTGTTCAAACGAGTTTCGATTTTCCACGCTCTGAACCAGAAAGCTGTCGCACGCGATTATGCCCGCAGTGTCGGCAAACAGTACGACGACCTGAACCTGATCGTGGCTCACATGGGCGGTGGTATTTCGGTCGGGGCGCACCGGCACGGCCGTGTGATCGATGTCAACAACGCATTGGACGGCGAAGGTCCCTTTTCACCCGAGCGTTCCGGGGCGCTGCCCGCCAAACAGCTGGTCGACCTCTGCTTCAGCGGTCGTTATACCGAGCGGGAGGTCGACCGGATGATCAGCGGCGGGGGCGGCTTGGTGTCGCTGACAGGGTCGAACAATGTGAAAGAGCTGGTAGAACGCGGTCTGAACGGCGACCAGAAGACACTGCGCATTATCGAAGCGATGGCCTATAATGTCGGCAAAGAGGTGGGTTGTATGGCGGCTGTCCTGCACGGTAATGTCGATGCGATCCTGATCACCGGCGGTATAGCTTACAGCGCTTTCATCTGCGACTACATCAAAGCGATGGTGGAGTTCATCGCCCCGGTCGTGGTAATCCCCGGGGAAGATGAAATGCAGGCCCTGGCTGACAACGCCCTTGAGGTTTTGCGCGGCGAGCGGCAGCCCGAAGTATATAAATAATTCGAACCAGTATTAAATAGGTGCCTTCCGGGAGCATGGATACGGCTTTGCAGAAGTTGTGGTAAGGCTTGCCTGTACAGGTGAAAATAACAGCCGAATGTAAAAGATCAGGGGTGAACGGTTTGTTCACCCCTGATCTTTTTATGTATTGTCTCGCCTGATAATACGGTCTTCTTAGTTTGGATCAGAAGGTTGCGGCAGGCTACTTTGCATTGGTCAATGCCTTGTGCTCCAGATTCAGCACATTGCCGATCTCCATGAACGAGGCGCCTTTGGCCGCACCGAAACTGCCGCCCAGTACGACGATCAGGTCCTCTTTCGAGAGCCATTTCTTCTCCTCGAGGTAGTAGAGGATGCTGAGCAGGAAGCCTTCGTGGTTGATGGACGGCTCGCTGTAAATAGCATGGATGCCGTAAGAGATGGCCAGGTGGCGCATCACGCTTTTGCGGTAGCAAACGGCGAATACGGGCTTTTGGCTGCGGAAAGCGGCCAGATAGCGCCCTGTGCGTCCCGACAGCGTGTCGATCACGATCGCTTTGACGGGCAGGTTCAGCGTGGCACGCACGGCCGACCGGCACAATTGCGCCGTAATTTCGTTGTTGATACGCACGAGGTTCATCTCGATGTTCGGGTTGCTGTGGTCTTTTTCCACTTCGGCGGCAACGCGCGCCATCGTTTCGACCGCTTCGACCGGATAGTCGCCGTTGGCCGTCTCGCCGCTGAGCATAACCGCATCCACTCGCTGGTAAATAGCGTTGGCCACGTCGCTGATCTCGGCCCGGGTGGGGCGCGGATTGCTGATCATCGTGTGGAGCATCTGTGTGGCGATGATGACAGGGATTTTGCTCTCGATGCATTTGTTGACCAGAAAGCGCTGTGTGCCGGGAATCCTTTCGGCCGGGATTTCCACCCCCAGGTCGCCGCGGGCCACCATGATGCCGTAGGTTTCGTCCAGGATCTCGTCGATGTTGTTCACGCCTTCCTGGTTCTCGATCTTCGAAATGATCTTGATCGTACTGTTGCGTTCCTCGATGATCTTTTTTACCGCAAGCACATCCTCTTTTTTGCGGACGAACGAATGGGCGATAAAGTCGATATCCATGTCGATCGCCCAGTTGATGAATTCGAAGTCGCGCTCGGTCACCGATGGCAGGTTGATGGGAACATTGGGTATGTTCACGCTTTTGCGCGGCTTGATCACACCGTTATTCTTGACGCGGCAAATCAGCTCATCGTCCTTTTTGTCGGTCACTTCCATTTCCAGTTCGCCGTCGTCGATCAGGATGGCGGCTCCTACCGGAACATCTTTGTAAATCGAAGAGTCGTTGACGTACACCACTTCGTTGCTGGAAGGCTCGTTCGTTTGGGAGCCTTTGATCCGGATCGTGTCCCCGCGCGACACCTTAATGCCGGTTTCGAAGCCGGGCGCCATACCGGTTACACGGATTTCGGGGCCTTTGGTGTCTATGATAATGGCAATGCGGTCCGATACTTTGCGGACGTTCTCCACCACCTTGGCGGCGCTTTCGGTCGTTACATGCGCCGAATTGATACGTGCGGCGTTCATGCCCGCTTCATACAGCGACCGGATAAACTCGACGTCGCATCGCTGATCTGAGATCGTCGCGATAATTTTAGTCCTCTTCTTCATCTTGTGTTTCTGTTAACCGGAAGCAGGCAGCTTCCGTTTTTATCTTAATCTTCAATCGTGTGTTGTTTCGAATAGCCCCTTTCAGACCGTGCAAATATACCTCGCCCGGCCGGTAAATACGTTCAGGAATGTTAAAGAAAACTCAGGATGGCCAGCCGGTACGAATCGAGTCCGAATCCCATCACCGATCCTTTGCATTTGGGTGCGATCAGAGAGACGTGGCGGAACTCCTCCCGGGCCAGTATGCACGAGATGTGCACCTCCACAACCGGCACCTGTGCCTGCACGCCACCGATCGCATCGGCCAGCGCGACGGAAGTGTGGGTATAGCCGCCGGCATTCAGGATAACGCCGTTGTATACGCCGCGCGCCTCGTGAATGCGATTGATCAGTTCGCCTTCGACATTGGATTGGAAGTAATCCAATTCTACCTCGGGAAACATGCCTTTGAGCTCCTGCAGGTAGGAGTCGAAAGAGCGCTCGCCGTAAATGTCTTTTTCGCGCTGGCCCAACAGGTTCAGGTTGGGCCCGTTCATAATCAATAATTTCATCGCATTCGTCAATTTGCCTGATTATCCAAATTCGCCACAAAAATACAGCACCGAATCGAATATTTCGCATATTTTTGCAGTTAAATTGCAGGGATAGTTTGTTTCCGAAATGTTTTTATACATATTGCAATGGAGTTAAGCGGTTTAGGTGAATTCGGACTGATCGGGCTGATCCGGGAACGGTTCGCGTCAATTCCCTCGCATGGATGCGAAGGGATCGGCGACGACTGTGCGGTTCTGCCGCTCAATACGACGGAATCGATGGTCGTGACGACCGATCTGCTCGTGGAGGATATTCATTTCCTGCGCGATCGGATCACTCCTGAACAGTTGGGACGCAAATCCCTTGCCGTAAACCTGAGCGATGTCGCGGCTATGGGGGCTGCCCCCATCGCATCGTTTCTCTCTTTATCCTTGCCGTCGGGTGTGACCGAAGCGTGGATCGACGCGTTTTTAGCCGGTTATCACGCCCTTTCGACCCGGTTCGGCGTACCGCTGTTGGGGGGCGATACCACATCGGCCAGGGACCGGCTCACCGTCAGCGTAACGGCTGTCGGCCGCGCAGAAAACACGCATCTCAAACGGCGCGGAGACGCCAAACCGGGAGATAGGATATTTGTAACCGGGTATCTGGGCGATTCCGCACAAGGATTGCAGGATATGCTCTCCGGTCGGGATACACCCTTCATTACTTTACATAATACGCCGAAACCATTTGTAAATGAAGGTATCTGGTTGGGCGGACGGAATGAGGTACATGCGATGATGGATATATCGGACGGTATCGCATCGGATCTGCCGCATATTTTACAAATGTCCGGAGTCGGTGCCGAAGTTTCGCTCGATATGATTCCGACGAACACCCCTATCGAACTGGCTGTTGCGGGTGGGGAAGATTATAAGCTTTTGCTGACGGCGGATGCCGGTGCAGCGGTGCGACTTGTCGAAGATTATCAGGCGAAGTTCGGCGAACCGCTTTACGAAATTGGCCGGATCGTAGCGGAAAAAGAGATTCGCTGGTTGGATCGGGGTAATCCGGTTTCGATTGAATGGAAGGGTTTTACCCATTTCTAATGAAGTATTGCATTACACAGAGATGTCCATGAAACACTATAAAAAAGTTCTGACGATCGCAGGTTCCGACAGTGGCGGAGGTGCCGGCATACAGGCCGACATTAAAACCATTTCTGCCTGTGGTTGTTATGCGATGAGTGCGATTACGGCTATTACCGCCCAGAATACGGTCGGGGTGAGCGGGATTCACAATGTTCCGGCCGATATGGTGGCGGCGCAGATTGCCGCGGTATTGGAGGATATCGGGGCCGACGCGGTGAAGTTGGGAATCTTGCCGACTGAGGCGTCTGTCGTTGCGATTGCCGGGTTATTAAAGAAATACGAAGTAACCAATGTGGTGCTCGACCCGGTGATGGTTTCCACTTCGGGCAGCCGGTTGATTGATGAACCGGCCGCAGAGGCGATCCGGACCCACCTGTTTCCGTTGGCAACGGTTGTAACACCGAATATTCCCGAAACAGAATACCTGACTGGGTTGAAAATTGGGTCGGAAGCGGATTTCGCTGATGCTGCCGTTGCCATGTCGCAGCAGCGGGTGCAGGCGGTTTTGTTCAAGGCGGGGCATTTGGACGGAAAAATGTTGACAGACTATCTGTTTGATAACGAAAAACTTATTCGCTCGTACCGCTATGATCGCATTAACACGCTGAATACACATGGAACGGGGTGCTCGTTATCCTCGGCCATCGCTTCATATCTGGCATTGGAATATCCTCTGGCGGAGGCTGTCCAGCTGGCGGAAAATTATCTGCACAAGGCAATTCTCAACGGCTGCGAGTACCGGCTCGGCCACGGTCACGGCCCGGTACATCACTTTTATAAATGGTGGGCAGAATAGGCCCGGTGGATATTATAATTGCTATCTTTACAAAAAATCGGGACTGTGAATTTCTCCGTAAACAAATTCCTGAAAGACCGCAGGCTGTGGATGATCTCGATCATTATCTTTATCCTGCTGATAACGGTTTTCGACAAAAACAACCTGATCGAGGTGTGGAAGCTCAACCAACAACTGAATGAACTGGAGAGTCAGCGCGACTATTATCAGCAGAAGATCACGCAGGACAGTACGATTCTTGAAAATCTCAAAGACGATGCCTTCCTGGAGCGTTATGCCCGTGAGCATTACCTGATGAAACGCCAGGGAGAGACAATTTATATCATCAAGGAATAGAGGTAAGGCTACGGAATTCTCATATACTTATGTGTTTGCACTGAGATATTCCATTGCGGATTGCCTTTCGCATACTCCACGATCGCTTCGATCATTCCGTCATAGCGGCTCCATTCGGGTTGCAGGTAAAGGCGGCACCGCTCCCCTACTTTAGCAGCGTTCTCCTCCGCCCAAGCAAAATCATCGGGTGTTTCGATAATCACTTTCAGTTCATCGGCTTTCGGAAAAATCGAAGAAACGGGCGGTTGTTGTTTTTTCGGAGAAAGGCAAATCCAGTCGAAGTGCCCGCTCAATTCATGAGCACCGGAGGTTTCGAGAAAAATCTGCAACCCTTTTTGGGCTAAAGCGTCGGTCAGATAGTCCAGCGGATAGAGCGACGGTTCTCCCCCGGTGATGACGATGGCTTGTGCGGGGTAGGAACAGGCCCGTTCCACGATTGTGTCTACCTCGGTCGGCGGGAAAAGTTTGGGATTCCACGTCATTTTGGCGTCACACCAACGGCATCCTACGTCACAACCGCCCAAGCGGATGAAATAAGCGGGTTTACCGGTGTGGAATCCTTCGCCTTGTATCGTGTAAAAATCCTCGACCAGCGGCAGGCGGCGGCCGCCGTCGAGCAGTTCCTCGTTATTCTGCTGCAAGTTCATAAATGTCTTTCAGGTTGCGACCCAACTGATCGTAGTCCAATCCGTAGCCTACGATGAATTTATCGGGGATCGCCATGGCGTAGTAATCGATCTTGTGCTCTTTTTTGTAGGCTTCGGGCTTGAACAGTAATGTGGATACCGATATACTGGCGGGGCCCGATGAGCGAACGGATCAGGTGTTCTATGCTGCCGCCCGTGTCGACGATGTCCTCGACGATAATGATATGGCGTCCCTGGAGGTTGTTGGTCAACCCGATCAGCTCCTGCACCGCCCCCGTGGACGAGGTGCCGTTGTAAGAGGCCAGCTTGACGAAAGAGACCTCGCAGGTGAAATCGATATGCTGGAGCAGTTCGGCCATATACATGAACGAACCGTTGAGCACTCCCAGAAACAAGGGGCACTCCCGTCGGGCATAATCGCGGTTGATCCTTTGGGCGACCTCCCGGATCGCTCCGACCAGTCGGTCGTGCGGAATGGAGAGCCGGAATGTTTTGTCGTGCAGGCGGATGGTCTGGGTTGCAGCCATATTCGTGAAATTTTATCGCGGCCGGTCTGTGTGAAATCGGCCGTTTGTGCTTATCTTTGCGCAAAATTAGCAATTAATCACCAATAATAAAACCGCACCGCACATGACACCCAAAGTGAGCATTATCATGGGCAGTACCTCGGACCTGAAGATCATGGAGGAGGCCGCCAAATTTTTCGATGAAATGGAAATTCCCTACGAAATCAATGCGCTTTCGGCACACCGTGTGCCCGAATTGGTGATGGATTTCGCGAAAAACGCCCACAAAAGGGGCATTAAGGTGGTTATTGCCGGTGCCGGCGGTGCGGCTCACCTGCCCGGTGTCATCGCTGCGCTCACCCCGCTGCCTGTAATCGGTATTCCGATCAAGTCGTCGAACTCGATCGACGGGTGGGACAGCATCCTGTCAATTTTGCAGATGCCCGCAGGTATCCCGGTGGCCACGATGGCGCTCGACGGTGCCCGCAACGGAGCGATTCTTGCCGCACAAATCATGGCTACCGGCGATGAAGCGCTGATGGGCAAGGTGCAGGAATTCAAGGCGACGCTCGCCAAGAAAATCGAAAAAGCCAATGCGGAACTGGCGCAGGTCAAAATGAAATTCAAGACCAATTAAAATATCTTTTATGGACGATCAAACGCCCGTAAAACCCAATAAAACAACAGTAAGGATGATGATCATACTCATCATCCTGCTGTTGATCGGGATTGCGACCCGATGGAAGTATATCGAAAAGGAGATTGTCGACGTCACCCGGGGGATGTTCAACAAGGAGGCTCCTGCCGCAGACTCATTGCAAAGGGAGTAATTCGCAGCAACCGGTCATCTCGTGCGATCTTACGCATGCCATTGTACATATCCAAGATGACTGCGATTACAACTTGTGAAGGTGTAAGATTAAAGGCCTTTCATGGTTACAAATAATCGATCGGCGCGGCTTTGACGGGGATATACCGGATCGGATTGTTGCGATCGCGGTTCGACAGGTCGAAGTAATGAGAATCCATGAATCCGTTTTTATTCAGGGCTACGCCCAAACGGATGCTGATCGTATTGAAAATCAAGTGTTCATTCTTGATCCGAATCCCCAATCCTACCGTTGCATAAAAATTATTCTTGAAAATATTGCCGTTGTCGCCGATCAGGCCGAAATCGGCAAAACCGAACATCGCCATTTTAAACTGGGCGATATGCCACGGCGTGAACACGACCGTTTCCGTATTCAGGACCATGCGGTTGGTGCCGTACACATCTTCTTTCATGCCCCGTAAATCGGCCATAGAATTGAACTCCAGTGTTTCGCGAAATCCGTCCAGGCGGTTCCAACCCCTGGTTGCGTTCAGGGTCAGGAATTGGCGGATCGGATATCGTCCACTTCCCATCAGGTTGGTAAAATAGGTAATCCGGGCCGAAAGCGTCGTGCGGTAGAACTGGCCGCCGGATTGATTCAGGTAACTGCCCAAACCGGCCCCGATCCCGAAATAACCGATCCGCGTGAAATATCCGGCGCTGAACTCCCCGCCGAAATACCACCGGTTTCCGAACTCCCCCCAGGAATATCCCGTCAGGAAAGCCGTACGGTAGCCGTAAGCTATATCCTCCGGTACGCCGTAGCCATAGATCAGGCTGGCCAACTGAAAGCGTTCCTTGTAAAAACCGATACTGCCGATCGCCATCGAATTGCTGTGGAAATATGGGTTCAGCGTGCTCGATACTTCGGGGCGGTCGGTGTAATGGAGGTTGAAAAAACGGGCCGTGAAATAGAGGCTGTTCCGCAAAGCCGGGATAGCGAAAGCCCGTCCCCCCCAGAGGTCGAGTATCGTCCAACGGGCATGAATGGAAGTATCGGGCGGAAAAATATCGATCAGGTCGCGCTTGTACATGAACGAAGCTCCGGCGCCGTAGTCTGTGGGGCGGATAAACTCCTTCTTGAATTCGATCCCGTATGCCGAATTGTCGAAGCCCTGCCCCGCCACTACCCGGCCGTCCCAGAAAGTCCCGCCGATATTGGGCATGGAATATTCCACGAGGTTGCCGCCGTACCGGAAGGCGTGCTTCCAATCCAGATAAGTCCGGATGCTGAACCGGTCACCGAGACCTAGGAAGTTATCGTCGTAGATTTCGACCGACGAAGGGCCGTCGCTGTCGATATCGAGGTCCGCGCTGATCGTCCATTTGTCTTTCGTCAGGACGTACATATCTACGATCGTCGTATCATCCGGACGCGGAACGGCGAGGATATTGACATCGGTAATGTAATCGCGCGACCGTAGCAGGCGGCGGTTGTTGCGGATTTCCACCGGATCGAGCGTATCGCCCGTATGGAACAGCAGGTCGTTGCGAATCTGCTTCTCCCGGGTCGGATAGTGCATGGAATTGAGAGTCCGGTCTACCCACCGGTTGCTTCCCTCGAAAACATTGTTGCGGTAGACGTGTATCTCTCCGATCGTGCGTCCGGCAAAACGGGACATGTAGTCGTTCTCGCGCCGGAGCGCACGTTGTTCTTCTTCCGGGTTGCGCGGACGGGCCTTGATCGAGTTGTAAATAAAAGAAGTGAAACGTCCCGGGCCTTCCTTGTCGTTTTTTTGCTGTCTCTCCGGCGGTTCCTTGAATTCGTGCTCCTTTCCTTTACGGTCGAGCGAATCTTTCTTCCGGTCGGTATCCATAGAGAACCCCTTGGGGATGCAAAGCATCGCCAAAATAACGGGCAGGACTATGTGAAGGCGTAAGGACACTTTATCGGATCGGTTGTCGGATCGGACGGCACGACACACAAAGATAAATATAGAATTATTTTTGGATTTAACGTAAAATCGGTGAAAAACGATACAAAACGGGGTGACTTTTTGCCACCCCACCTGTGATTTTCATGCTGTGGATAGTTCCGGATTCTTTTTTGGCCTCTTCTTGTCAGCGCACCAATCCGGAAAATCCCATAAAGGCCATTGCCAGAATGCCGGCTGTAATCAATGCGATGGGGACACCCCGCAATGCTTTGGGGACATTCTCCAGTTCCAACCGCTCCCGCAGGCCGGCAAAGAGGACCAGCGCCAACGTGAACCCAACCGCTACGGCTACGGCATATACCACTGCTTCGCCCAGGTTGTACTCTTTTTGTACCAACAAGATAGCCACACCCAGGACGGCGCAGTTCGTGGTAATCAGCGGCAGGAAAATGCCGAGCGCCTGATAAAGTGCAGGACTTATTTTCTTGAGCATGATCTCGACCATCTGCACGAGCGCCGCGATCACCAGGATGAATACGATCGTCTGCATATACTCGATATGCAGCGGCACGAGGATATGATATTGGATCAGGTAAGCGGCGATCGAGGCGATGGCAAGCACGAACGTCACGGCGGCCCCCATCCCCAGCGATGTCGAGACTCTGCCCGATACGCCCAGAAACGGACAGATGCCCAGAAACTGTGACAGGACGATGTTGTTGACAAAGATCGAGCTGATGATAATAACGAAATACTCCATCTCTATTTGAGTTTAGCCGTTAATTTATTGAACAGCACCAGCAGGTAGCCCAGTACGATGAATGCGCCCGGAGCCAGGATAAACAACAGCATTCCGTCGCCGTGGATGAATTTCATGCCGAATATCGCTCCGCTGCCGAGCATCTCCCGCACTGCGCCGATCACCGTCAAAGAAAGCGTGAACCCCAATCCGATGCCCAGTCCGTCCAAAGCCGAGTCGAGCACGTTGTTCTTTGAGGCGAATGCCTCGGCCCGGCCGAGTATGATGCAGTTCACGACGATCAGCGGAATGTAGACGCCCAGCGTGTTGTACAGGTCCGGTGTGTAGGCCTCCATGCAGAGCTGCACGACGGTAACGAAAGCGGCGATCACTACGATGAACGACGGGATACGCACCTGTGCCGGAATCATGTTTTTGATCAGCGAAATCACCACGTTCGACAGTGTCAGCACGAAGAGCGTGGCCAGCCCCATACCCATGCCGTTGACGGCAGAGGTGGTGGTGCCGAGCGTGGGGCACATGCCCAACAGCAAAACGAACGTCGGATTCTCGCGAATGATGCCTTTGGTCAGCAGTTGCAGTTTACTCATGATTCGCCTCCTTTCCTGTTTCATCGGTCGTGCCGGTTATCTGCCCGAATACCTTATAGGCCCTTGCCACGGCATCGGTGTAGGCGCGCGACGAGATGGTGGCGGCGGTAATCGCATCCACATCGCCCCCGTCTTTTTTGACCGACAGGCGGAAGGTCCCGGGGTTTTTATTGTCGAACTGCAAAGCGAAGTCCGATTTCGTCTTCTCCATTTTGTCGCCGAGTCCGGGCGTTTCGCTTTGCGACAATGTTTCGATCGTGCCGTCGGGGAGAAAACCGGCCATCAGCCGGATCATTCCCCCGAAACCGTTGTTCGAGAACGTTTCGATGGCGTAGCCGACCGTTTGTCCCTGTCGGGTACCCTGATAGATCTTTATTTCCCCGCCGTCAATGGCCAAGGCCTGTACCGAATCTCCGGGCTGGTTGTCGAACGGAGGGAGCACTTTTGCGATTGCCTGCGTAATTTTGGCCGCTTTGGCTTCGGCGATCGGCCCGGCCGTAACGCGGTAAACCACCCCGACGGCCAGCGATGCGACCAGGGTAATCGTCAACAGCGTCAGGATCATATTTTTCAGCGAACTTTCCATATCCGTCATTTTATCGCCCGGGCCACTGCGCCGAATCGTTTGGGTTTGATATATTTGTTAATCAGCGGAACCACGGCATTCATAATCAGGATCGCGAACGACATACCTTCCGGATAGGCGCCCCAGACGCGGATCAGGATGGTGATAACTCCGATGCCGATCCCGTAAACGGCCATTCCGCGCGGTGTCATCGGGGAGGTTACATAGTCCGTCGCCATAAAAATAGCGCCCAACAATGCGCCGCCGGTCAGGACTTGGAACAGCGGATTCATGTAGTGCAACGGGTCTATTCCCCATAAAATGCCGCTGAACACGGCCATCGAACCGATTACGAAAACGGGAATATGCCAGGTAATGACTTTGCGGTATAGCAGGTAGATAAATCCCAACAGCAACGCCAGTGCCGCGATTTCCCCGAGCGAACCGGCCTTGAAGCCGAGCAGCATGTCCCCGTAGGAGATTTTATGCGCGATGTCGGCCGTGGTTTGGCCGCTGCTCAGAGCCGTTTTGACATACCCCAACAGCGTCGGGCCGGAGATCGCATCCACGGCCGGACCTGCTTCAGTGAGCATTTCATCTGCCATGGTCGATGCTCCCGAAAGGGAATCGACTCCTTCCGGCGTGGCGAATACGGTCATTTGCACCGGGAAAGAGATCAGCAGAAAGACACGGCCGACCAGTGCCGGATTAAACGGGTTGCAACCCAGGCCGCCGAATGTCATTTTCCCTACCCCGATGGCCACCAGCGCACCCAGCATAATCATCCACACCGGCAGCGACGGAGGCAGGTTGAAACCGAGCAGGACGCCCGTCACAACAGCCGAGCAATCCCCCACCGTCGGCCGTCCGTTCAACAGGTAACGCTGGATCAGGTATTCGAACAGTACGCAAGAGAGGACTGCAACACCCGTTACCAGCAACGCCGAACCGCCGTAAACGATCACCGAAACGACCAGCGCGGGAAAAAGCGCGATGAGCACGTCGATCATCATCCTCGTCGTCGAAACGGGGGTATGTATATGGGGTGAAGGCGATACGACTAATTTTTTCTCCATTGGGCTCAATCGGAATATGCAGGTAATGTTCTTCTTTGTCGTTTATTCAGGCTTTACGGGCTCGTATTCTTTTGATCGTTTCGCTTTTACCTAGCCTGATATAATCCAATAGCGGAAGTGCTGCCGGACAGGTATAGGCGCAGGAACCGCATTCGATGCAATCGGTGATTTTCAGCAGTTCGAGTTCATCGTATCGGCCGCGCTGGGACAGTTTGCTCATCAGGTACGGCTCCAGTGCCATCGGGCAGACGCTGACGCACTTGGCACATTTGATGCAACTGCCGGATGCGGGCCTGAGGGCTTCGCGGTTACGCATAATCACTACGCCCGACGTACCTTTCGTGACCGGAGCGTCGATATTGGACACCGCCCGTCCCATCATCGGACCGCCGTTGATTACTTTCAGTGAATCTTGAGGCATTCCGCCGCAAAATTCTATCAATGAGCGAATCGGTGTGCCGATCCGGACCTGCAAATTGGCCGGATGGGCCAATGTCTTACCGGTAACGGTTACGATCCGTTCGACCAAGGGCTTGTTCTTTTGCACGGCTTCGTACACGGCGAACGCGGTTCCGATATTCTGCACGACGGCTCCGACATCGATGGGCAAGCCTCCCGAGGGGACTTCACGCCCCAGAATGGCCTGAATCAACTGTTTTTCGCCTCCTTGCGGGTATTTTGTGCGCAACGGCACGATTTCGATTTGCGGGTAACCGGTGGCGAGCGCAGTCAGGTGTGAAACGGCATCCGGTTTATTATTTTCTATACCGATGAACGCTTTGGTTACCCCGAGCGCTCTGCATAAAATATCTACGCCGACCAACACTTCGGCCCCCCGTTCCAACATTGTACGGTAATCGGCTGTCAGGTAAGGTTCGCACTCGGCTCCGTTTACGATCAGGTATTCGGCCCGTTTGCCGGGCGGCACACTCAGTTTGACCTGCGTGGGGAAAGTAGCGCCCCCCATGCCGACGATACCTGCCGCCGTTATCCTGGCAATGATCTCTTTATCGGTTAGAGAGCACTCTTTGATGAGCGTGTCGCCGCAGTCGATCCCATCGGCCCATTCGTCTCCTTCCCGCCTGATGGTGACCGCTATCCTGCGAATGCCCCCTGCATCCAGCACGGAATCGACGGCTGTCACCTGACCCGAAACAGGGCTGTGCACATTGGCCGACACGAATCCCGCAGCCTGTCCGATCCGTTGCCC
>ERZ773109.323-NODE-323-length-27166-cov-4.243960_pt1 | contig 27166 bp, 27 predicted proteins | sample MGYA00580569_ERZ773109 | MGnify/ENA primary metagenome ERZ773109 (study PRJEB29015, sample SAMEA2737852) | human gut metagenome | biome: human gut; feature: human-associated habitat; material: faeces | place: China | collected 2012 ...
GCGTGCCGAGACAAAAATCATATTTTCCGGGATGTTCTCTGGAACCGTTATCAGATCCGCCTTGTTCATTGCGATAACGTAAGGGATGTGCCGTTCCTCGAACAGCTGTGTCAGGCCGCGGTCGGCCCGTGAGAGACCGGCGGCCGCATCCACCACGAGAACCGCGATATCGGTCTGGTCGAGCACGAGGTGCGCCCGGCGCACCCGTTCTTCACCGAGCGTTCCCTCATCATCCAGTCCCGGCGTGTCGATGATAACGACCGGACCGAGGGGGAGCAGCTCCATCGCCTTGCGGACAGGGTCGGTCGTTGTACCGCGCACCTCGGAGACTACAGAAAGTTCCTGCCCGGTCACACGGTTGACCAGACTGGATTTGCCTGCATTGCGCAGACCGAAAAAGCCGATGTGTACGCGCTCCGCAGATACCTGTGCATTGAGACTCATGGCTCAGCCCTCCTCAGAAGCGGAAATCGCGGCGGTTGGACGAGCGGATGTCGCTGATGTGCTGAGCTGCAAGCGTGCGGACTTTTTCGTTCGGGATCTTGTGCAGTTCGCGGTCGATCAGCTCTATGCCGACGCGGCGTGTATCCTCGCTCGCGTAATCGACGAGAAATTCTTCAAGCGTCATCAGCGCGTTCGGATGGCAGCAGTTGAGGATCTGACCGGACTTGCACAGACTCATGAAGCGGTCGCCCGTGCGTCCCTCACGATAGCATGCTGTGCAGAAGGAAGGAATATATCCCATCTCCATCAGCCACCGGACGACTTCGTCGAGCGAACGCTGGTCGGAAACATCGAACTGCTCGGTGTCGTGCGGACGCTCCTGCTCGGTGTAGCCGCCGACCGAGGTGCGGGACGCACCGCTGATCTGGGAAATGCCGAGATGCAGTGCACGCGCGCGCACCTTTTCGCTCTCGCGGGTGGAAATGATCATGCCGGTATACGGAACGGCAATGCGGATGCACGCGATAACCTTTTCAAACAGCGGATCGGCAAGACCATTGTCGAATACGTCCGGGTCGATGTCGTCGGCGCGCTTGATGCGAGGTACGCTGATGGTGTGCGGACCGACACCGTGCACCGCCTCGAGATGCTCAGCGTGCATCAGCAGACCAGCAAACTCATATCTGTACTTTTCCAGACCGAACAGCACGCCCAGACCAACGTCATCGATACCGCCCTCCATCGCGCGGTCCATCGCCTCGGTGTGGTAGTCGTAGTCATGTTTGGGACCGGTCGGGTGCAGCTCAAGATAGCTGTTCTTATGGTAGGTTTCCTGAAACAGGATGTAGGTGCCGATACCGGCATTCTTGAGCATGCGGTACTCATCGACCGTCGTTGCAGCGATATTGACATTCGCGCGGCGGATCGCGCCGTTTTTATGTTTGACGCTGTAAATCGTGTCCAGACATTCGAGAATATATTCGATCGGATTGTTCTTCGGGTCCTCTCCGGCTTCAATGGCAAGACGCTTGTGTCCAAGATCCTGAAGTGCGATAACCTCGGCGCGCACCTCATCCTGCGTCAGCTTTTTGCGCGCAATATGACGGTTTTTTGCATGATACGGGCAGTAAACGCAGCCGTTGATACAGTAATTGGACAGATAGAGCGGCGCAAACATAACGATGCGGTTGCCGTAGAAGGCGAGCTTGATCTCCTCGGCGAGCTTGTACATCTCGGCGATCTTCTCCGGGTTTTCGCAGGCGAGCAGCACGGATGCCTCACGGTGGGTCAGACCGGCGCAGTGAACGCCGCCGGCGGTCTTTTTCGGACGCGCCTTCTCGAGAAGACTGTCGATCAGCTCGAGATTATTTTTGTTGCGCTCGGCGTATTCGAGCGTTTCGAGAATCTCCTCATGGTTGATGAAATCATCAGCATACATGGATTTCGGGTTATAAACAGCCATTTATATTATATCCTTTCTTGTTCGAAACAGATTTCACGGTTTTACGTCGCCGCGGTCGATGACGATATTCGCGCCGACCGACTGCACACGCCGCGACAGGCAGCCGATGCACTGCGCCGCCTCCTCGCCGGTGCACAGCTTGCCGTCGTAGAGTGCGTACTTTTTTCGCACGGAGAGCGGCGAGAGATTGGGCATGACGACATTCGCTCCGGCGGCAAGCCCGCGTTCGCGTCCGTCCGGAAGGATGGTTCCGAGGGCGGTCGTGGCCGGAAGCAGCAGCTTCGGCTGCATGAGCCGCAGCAGCGAGAGCAGGTAGACCGTCTGCTCCGCCGTTCCTGCGGGTCTGTCGCCGAAGGGAGTGTCCTTCTGGGGAATGAACGGGCCGATGCCGCACATCGCAGGGCGGAAGGTTTCGATGAATTTAAAATCCTCAGCGAGTGTTTCGGGTGTCTGGAACGGCGAGCCGACCATAAAGCCGCAGCCGGTCTGAAAACCGATTTCCTTCAGATCATGCAGGCAGCGCATACGGTTTTCGAACGACATTTCCGCCGGATGCAGCTTTTCATAGTGCGTCCGGTCTGCTGTCTCATGCCGCAGCAGATAGCGGTCTGCGCCGGCGGAAAACATAGCCTCGTAAGCTTCCCGCGGAAATTCACCGAGCGAAAGCGTTACCGCACAGTCCGGGAATTTTCGCTTGATGCGGCGTACCGTGCGGCAGATCGGATCAACGCCGAACGCGCCGTCCTCGCCGCCCTGCATGACAAAGGTGCGGAAGCCGAGCGTATAGCCCTCGCACGCGCATTCGAAGATCTCGTCCTCGGTCAGCCGGTAGCGGTCGGCGTGCGTGTTGGAGCGGCGAATGCCGCAGTACAGGCAGTCGTTGCGGCAGATATTTCCGATCTCGATCAGACCGCGGATATAAACGTCCGTGCCATAGACCTCACGCCGGACACCGGCGGCAAGCGCCCCCGCATACGCTGCGGTCTCTTCGTCCTGCGCGCGCACAAGGAACGCATAGTCCTCCTTTGAGAGGCTGTGCTCGCGCGCAAGACGGTCGATGAGTTTTTTTGCGTCGTTATTCATCGGCAAGCACATTGGAGTAAGCGGTTTTGACGCTGATGCCGTCGAGGCTGCCGATCTTGCCGGAAAGCGCAGAGATCACATCCTGCGGCGCGTCGATGGCGATGGAGACGATGTTGATGCTGCGTGCGCGATAGGGGATACCCATGCGCCCGATGATATAATGACCGTACTCGTGCAGCAGATGGTTCAGCTGCTCGACCGAATCCGTGTTTTCTACGATGATGCCCATGACGGCGACTCTTGTCTGCATAACTTTTCCTCCGAGACAAAAACTGCGGCTGCACCCGAAAGCAGGCGCAGCCGCAGAGAGTCCTGCCCGGAAAAAATGGAACGGGCAGGGAGCTATTTTCTGTCAGCTGCACCTTTCACGCAGTCGCCCGCAGGGCGGCTTAATGTCAGGCGCAGGGAAGCGCGTCTGAAAACGCGCGTCTCTTACTATATATAATACAGTATAACGTCGAAAAACGCGATGCGCAAGCGGAAATTTCAGATGGTCCAAAATCCGTCAAGCAGAAAATCGCCGATTTTACGGCCGAATTTTTGTGACAGATTTCGGCGAATTTGGTCTACCATCGCAATATCTTGTGTGTTATAATAGTCACTGCTACAAAATAGGAAGAAAAGGAGTGACGACGATGGTCCGCGTCATCAAGAAAGACCATACCCGAGAGGCGTTCAACATCCAGAAAGTTGTGACCGCCGTCAATAAAAGTGCGAACCGCGTGCTTTACACGTTTACCGACGACGAGCTGAAATCGATCTGCGATCATGTCGAGGGTTATATCCGTGACCATGCCATGACAGATGTACAGATCTGGCAGATGCACAACATCGTCGAGTCTGCCCTCGAGGCCGTGCGCCCCGAGGTCGCGAAAAGCTACCGCGACTACCGCAACTACAAGCAGGATTTCGTCGGCATGCTGGACAGCGTCTATAAAAAGAGTCAGTCCATCATGTACATCGGCGACCGCGAAAATTCAAATACCGATTCCGCGCTTGTCTCGACAAAGCGCAGTCTGATCTTTAATCAGCTCAACAAGGAGCTGTATCAGAAGTTCTTCATGAATACCGAGGAGCTGCAGGCCTGCCGTGACGGCTATATCTATATCCATGATATGTCTGCGCGCCGCGACACGATGAACTGCTGTCTGTTCGATGTGAAGCACGTGCTGAAGGACGGCTTTGAGATGGGCAATCTGTGGTACAATGAGCCGAAAACACTCAATGTCGCGTTCGATGTCATCGGCGATATCGTGCTTTCGGCGGCAAGTCAGCAGTACGGCGGCTTTACTGTGCCGAGCGTTGATCTGCTGCTCGAGCCGTATGCCGAGCGCAGCTATAAAATGCTGACCGAAAAATACAGTGCGCTCGGCCTTGATCCGGAGACGGTCGAAAAAGCCGTCATGGCGGATATCCTGAACGATTTTGAGCAGGGCTTCCAGGGCTGGGAGTACAAATTCAACACGGTCGCATCCAGCCGCGGCGATTATCCGTTTATCACCATGACGATGGGCACCGGCACGGGCCGCTTTGCGAAGCTTGCTTCCATCACCATGCTCAACGTCCGCCGCAAGGGTCAGGGTAAGAAGGGCAACAAAAAGCCGGTTCTGTTCCCGAAGATCGTATTTCTGTACGACGAGAACCTGCACGGCCCCGGCGGCGAACTCGAAGACGTCTTTGAGGCCGGCATCGAATGCTCTGCACGCGCGATGTACCCGGACTGGCTGTCGCTGACCGGCGAAGGCTACGTGCCCTCCATGTACAAAAAATACGGCGCGATCATCAGTCCGATGGGCTGCCGCGCGTTCCTGTCTCCGTGGTTTGAACGCGGCGGCATGGAGCCGGCGGACGAGGAGGACAGGCCGGTGTTCGTCGGCCGCTGGAATATCGGCGCAGTATCGCTGCATCTGCCGATGATCTACGCCAAGTCGCAGCAGGAAAACCGTCCGTTCCACGAGGTACTGGACTACTATCTGGAGCTGATCCGTAAACTGCACATCCGTACCTATGCGTACCTCGGTGAAATGCGTGCCTCCACCAATCCGCTCGCATACTGCGAGGGCGGCTTCTACGGCGGCCACCTCAAGCCGGGCGATAAGATCAAGCCTATCCTCAAGACTGCGACGGCTTCGTTCGGCATTACGGCCCTGAACGAGCTTCAGGAGCTTTATAACGGCAAGTCGCTTGCCGAGGACGGTGCGTTCGCGCTCGAAACGCTCAAGTACATCAACGATAAGGTCGAGCAGTTCAAGCACGAGGACGGCAACCTGTATGCGATCTACGGTACGCCGGCCGAGAGCCTGTGCGGCCTTCAGGTCGAGCAGTTCCGCAGAAAATACGGCATCATCGAGGGCGTTTCCGACCGTCCGTATGTATCCAACAGCTTCCACTGCCACGTTACCGAGGATCTGACTCCGATCGAAAAGCAGGATCTGGAGGACCGTTTCTGGAATCTGTGCAACGGCGGCAAGATCCAGTATGTCAAGTATCCCATCAGCTATAACCGCGAGGCCATCCGCTCGCTCGTGCGCCGTGCAATGAGGAAGGGATTCTATGAGGGCGTCAATCTCTCGCTCGCATACTGCGACGACTGCGGTCATGAGGAGCTCGCGATGGATGTCTGTCCGAAGTGCGGCAGCCGCAACCTCACCAAGATCGAGCGAATGAACGGGTATCTGTCCTATTCCCGCGTCAAGGGCGACACACGCCTGAACGATGCAAAAATGGCAGAAATTGCAGAAAGAAAGAGTATGTAACACACCATGCAGTATCATAATATCACCAAGGACGATATGCTGAACGGCGACGGGCTCCGCGTTGTGCTGTGGGTCGCGGGCTGCGGCCATGCGTGCCCCGGCTGTCACAACCCGATCACGTGGGACGAAAACGGCGGCCTGCCGTTCGACGAGGCGGCAAAGGAAGAGATCTTCACCGAACTCGCCAAGGACTATGTGTCCGGCGTGACGTTTTCGGGCGGCGATCCGCTCTATCCGGCAAACCGGGAACAGGTCGGTGCGCTCGCCCGCGAAGTCCATGCACATTTTCCGGAAAAGACCATCTGGCTGTATACAGGCTACCGCTGGGAGCAGATCGCAGATCTGCCGTTCCTTGATGCCATAGATGTTATCGTGGACGGGCCGTTCATCGAATCGCAGAAGAACACACAGCTCTGCTGGCGCGGCAGCGCCAATCAGCGCGTGATCGATGTTCGGCGTACCCGGGAGACCGGCACGGTCTGTCTGCATGAAAATACTGACAAATAAACAGGAGAGCATGAACGATGGAAAAAATCGCACAGTTTTATAAGGTAAGTGAAGAACAGTTCATCAACGACTGGCGCGCCGCGACCGGCAGCAGCGTTGAAGAGGCAAAGTCGGTCTATGCGAACATCCGTCTGCCGCGCCGCGCGACCAAAGGCTCCGCAGGCTACGACTTCTTCGCGCCCGAGAGCTTCACGCTCGTCCCGCACGAGACGATCCTTATTCCGACCGGTATCCGTGTCATGATCGAGGACGGCTGGGTGCTTCAGCTTTACCCGCGCTCGGGTCTGGGCTTCCGTCATCGCCTTCAGCTCGATAACACGGTCGGCGTCATCGACAGCGACTATTTCGAGGCAAAAAACGAGGGTCATATCCTGATCAAGATGACAAGTGATGATCTGAACGGCAAGATGCTGTCTGTACAGTCTGGCGATGCGTTCGCGCAGGGCATTTTTCTGCCCTACGGCATCACGGTAGACGATGATGCAGAGGGTCAGCGCGAAGGCGGCTTCGGCTCGACCACCGGAAAATAAGTCAAAAGAACAGCAAGGGGAACCGCCCGAAAGGTGGTTTCCCTTTGTTATGCACATTTTTCCTTCTTCGCGCTTATACTGAAAGCAGGGGGGGATGCGGAATGCTCTGCCGCGGTCAGGCTATCGGCCTTGCGGTGCTGTTCTTCGGCGCAGGCGTACTCATCGGCAGTCTGCTGACGCCGTGCTGGACAGTACGGCTGCTGGCGGCGGCAGTCATTGCAGCGGGTCTGCTCCTGTGTCAAAGCCTGTGAGAAGGGAGGAGAGCGTGATGAAGGTTGCTGTCTGGAAGAGCCCGAAGTGTCTGTGCGGCATTCTCAGATACATTTTCCATATCAGATAATCTCAAAAGGCCGGATCAAACCGGCCTTTTGAGACTGCCGAAAACATCGCTTTTCAACCGGTCAAGAAAACGTTTGCCATGCAGTTATATTTATGCTATAATAGGTCTGCAAATAAAAAGGGAATGAAGTTCTCCCGCGGCGCATGCCGAAACCGCAGTTACTGCTGATGACTTCTGTGATATTTCACAGGGGGTATCAGCTTTTTTTATGCCCCCGGAAGGAGAAAAACTATGTTAACATCACTTGCCTTCGTTTTTCTTGCCGGACTGGCTGCCGCAGCAGTCTGTTCGGCAATCAAGCTGCCGCGTATCATCGGAATGCTCCTCGTCGGCATTGTTCTTGGCCCGCACATACTGAATGTACTCGACGGCTCGATCCTGTCAATCTCGTCCGAGCTGCGACAGATGGCGCTTATCATCATTCTGCTCAAGGCCGGTCTGTCGCTCAACCTGTCCGACCTCAGACAGGTTGGCCGTCCTGCCGTCCTGCTCTCGTGCCTGCCTGCTACCTGCGAACTCGCCGGATACATACTGCTCGCGCCGTATCTTCTCGGTGTCAACCGCATCGAGGCCGCTGTTATGGGGGCCGTACTCGCAGCTGTCTCTCCGGCCGTTGTCGTGCCGCGCATGGTCTTTCTTATGGAAAATCGATGGGGCACGGACAAGAGCATTCCCCAAATGCTGCTGGCCGGTGCATCGTGTGACGACATCTACGTTATCGTACTGTTCACGACCTTCACTGGTATCGCGCAGGGAGGAAATGCGAGAGCGGCAGACTTTCTGAACATTCCGGTTTCGATCGTGCTCGGCATCGCAGTCGGTGCGGCAGCCGGTTATGCTCTGTCGAGATTCTTTGAAGCGGCATTTGCCCGCAACCACATGGTTCGCGGCAGCGTCAAGATTATCATCGTGCTGAGCGTTTCCTTCCTACTCGTGGCGCTCGAGACTGTTCTCAAGGGAAAGATCGCGCTGTCCGGCCTGCTCGCGGTCACCAGCATGGCGTGCATGCTTGCACGAAAAACGACCGGCGAAGTCCGCGCACGCCTCAGCGAAAAGTTCGGAAAGCTCTGGATCGCGGCGGAGCTCATTCTGTTTGTGCTCGTCGGTGCCGCAGTTGATATCAGATATGTATCCGAGACCGGTCTCGCAGCGGTTTTGATGGTGTTTACAGCACTGATTTTCCGTGCAGCAGGTGTTGTGCTCTGCCTTGCAGGCACGAAGCTCAGTCGACGCGAGCGCTTGTTCTGCGTCATTGCTTACCTGCCGAAAGCAACCGTACAGGCAGCGATCGGCTCTGTGCCGCTCGCGATGGGGCTGCCGTGCGGCAAGATCGTGCTGTCTGTGGCGGTGCTCGCGATTTTGATCACTGCGCCCCTCGGCGCACTCGGCATGGATGCAGCATACCGGAAGCTGCTGAAATATGAAGGCTGAACAGCCTTTTTCACGAGAAAAACAGAGCGAACACTGACAAATACTTGACAAACAGGGCGACACAGGTCTATACTTGACAAAGAAGCAAGGGTGCCGCAGGATGCGGCTGAGAGGGAATACCCCCAACCTTTTGAACCTGTTGGTTAGAACCATCGTAGGGAGCTGTCGCATCGCAATTACAATGCCGCAGTTTTCGTCAGAGGATGAGGACTGCGGCATTTTTATGCAGGAACGGTATCCGGACTTGCGGAGCTGTTCCGGAAAAGAGGAGAATTCTATGAAAAAAGTGCTTACGATTGCCGGTTCGGACTGTTCGGGCGGCGCAGGTGTGCAGGCTGACCTCAAAACCATGGCGGCGCACGGCGTGTTCGGCATGAGCGTCATCGTGTCGGTCGTCGCAGAGAACACCGCGCGCGTTATCGACATTCAGGACATCAGTACGAGAATGATCGAGGAACAGATCGATGCGGTGTTTGAGGACATCGTGCCGGATGCGGTCAAGATCGGCATGCTTTCCTCGCCGGAATGCATGAAGGCAGTCGCAGACAAGCTGCGCCAGTATCGACCGGCGAATGTTGTCATCGACCCGGTCATGTTTGCCAAGAACGGCGATCCGCTGATGGACCCGAAGTCGGTCGGCGCGCTGATCGAGACCGTGCTGCCGTTTGCCGATGTGCTGACACCGAATGTGCCCGAAGCACAGTATCTGGCAGGCATGGAGATCCACACGCCCGCAGATATGGAGACCGCAGCGCGCAGAATTGGTGCGCTCGGCTGTAAAAACGTACTGGTCAAAGGCGGAAAAAACATTCCGGGCGCTGTGGATGTGCTGTTCGATGGTGAGACCTGCCATCGTATCGAGATCGAGCAGATCGATAGTACCTCGACGCACGGCACGGGCTGCACACTGTCCTCTGCCATCGCGTCCAACCTCGCTCTCGGCAAAAACGTGCCCGAGGCAGTCCGCCTCGCGAAGGAGTATGTCACCGATGCAATCCGTCACGCGCCCGGTCTCGGACACGGCTGCGGACCGCTCGACCATTTCTGCCGTATTTTTAACAGGAGTGAATCAAAATGAAAGCGAAAAACATCCGTAAACTGACCATCGCAGGCGTGCTTGTTGCTGTTGCTGTTGTCGGCAGCCTGTTTTCCATCCCGGTGCTCGGCGCGAAGTGCTCGCCCGTACAGCATATGGTAAATGTACTCGGCGCGGTCCTGCTCGGCCCCGGTTATGCGGTCGGCATGGCGTTTGCCGCCGCTCTCATCCGAAATCTCCTCGGTCTGGGCAGCCTGCTCGCTTTTCCGGGCTCCATGATCGGCGCGCTGCTGTGCGGCGTGGCATACAAGCTGTGTCCGAAGCTGCCTGCGGCATATGCAGGCGAGGTATTCGGCACCGGCATTCTGGGCGGCCTTGCGTCCTACCCGATCGCCGCTGTCCTCATGGGCAACACCAAGGCAGCGCTGTTCACCTTTGTACCGAGCTTCCTTATCTCGACTGCGGTCGGCGCGGCGATTTCTGTTCTCGTGCTGTCCGCGCTCAAGCGCACGCATGTGTTCAGCAGCCTTGAGGGGGCTCTGCGTTGATCGAAGAACTGAAAAAAGTGATTGAGAGAACGGTCTCGTGCCGTCCGATGACCCATTGTATCACCAATCCGGTGACAGTTAATGACTGCGCGAATATCATCCTCGCGGCCGGCGGAACGGCTATCATGGCACAGGATGAGCGCGAGGTCGAGGAGATCACGGCGCACGCCTCCTCGCTCGTTCTCAACATGGGCGCGGTGCGCGCGCAGGAAGCCATGCTGCGCGCGGCAGCAACCGCAAAAAAACTCGGACATCCGGTCGTACTCGATCCGGTTGCCGCAGGTGCGAGCCATCTGCGCGGTGATATGTGCGCGAAGCTTCTCGCGGAAGGCCTTGTCTCAGTCATTCGCGGCAACGTGTCTGAAATCCGTGCGCTGGCCGGTGGGACGGAGCAGGAGAGCGGCGTTGAGGCCGACCTCAGCGACCGCATTGACGAGGACAATCTTGCGGAATCCGCAGCCTGGCTGCGCGATTTTGCGCATCGTACCGGTACGGTCGTACTGCTGACCGGTGCGATGGACGTGATCACAGACGGAAAACGCACCGCAGTGCTGTGCGGCGGCAGTGAGTTGCTCCGCCGCATCACCGGGGCAGGGTGTATGCTCACCTCGCTTGCTGGCGTGTACTGCGGCGCTGCACCCGATAGATTATTTGAAGCCGCAGTCACGGCATCGGAGGTGATGAAGCATTGCGGAGAAATCGCAGATGCGCGTGTGCGTAAAGAGATGGAGGGCACCGCTTCCTTTCGGACACGCCTGATCGACGCAGTCAGCCTGCTTTCAGCGGATGAACTGACGTCGCGCATCCGTCTGATCTGATGCAGACGGAAAGTGCTGCCGGCAGAGTATGCCGACGGTCTTAGGATACGATCAACATCAATTCATTGGGGGTACCACCTTGAAAAACAACAAAACAACCCAAAGACTGCTCGATGCAACGCGCGAGATCTGGGAGGGCTATCTCAAGCATCCTTTCGTGCGCGGTATTGCCGACGGCAGCCTCGAAATTCAGAAATTTCGTTTTTATCTGTTGCAGGATTACGTTTACCTGTTTGACTATGCCAAGGTCTTTGCACAGGGCGTTGTCAAGTCGCGCGATCCCGAGGTCATGCGCATGTTTGCGTCCTCGGTCGCGAATATCCTCGGCGGCGAGATGAACATTCATCGCGGCTACATGAAGCGTCTCGGTATCACGGAGGAGGACGCCGAACGCGTTAAGCCGTCGCTCCCGAACAGCTCATATACTGCCTACATGCGCGCTGTCGCGGCAGAGGAAGGCCCGGCGGAGATCATGGCAGCGGTGCTTTCCTGCGCGCTCAGCTACGAGTATATCGCAAAATGGATCGTCTCGAATTATCCGAACGCGGAAAAGCATGAATTCTACGGCGAATGGATACAGGGCTATGCCTCCGAAGATTACGCCGCAGAGAACCGCCGCCTCATCGCATATATGGAGCAGCTGGCCGAACACTATACCGAGCCGCAACTCGAGCGTCTCATCGACATTTTTGTCGACTGCTCGCACTACGAGGGTATGTTCTGGGAAATGGCATGGAACGGGGAACTGTAAATGCTTGAGTTTCGCAACGTTACCTTTCAATATGACGTCGAGGATTTCAATATCATTGACGATCTGTCCTTTCACATCGGAAAAGGCGAGTTCGTTTCGGTCATCGGCCCGTCCGGCTGCGGCAAATCGACGATTTTCCGTCTGACCGGTCAGCTGCTCACGCGCAAGAGCGGCGACATCCTGGTTGGCGGAGAGAGCATCGACGGCAGGAGAGGCTACTGCGGCTATATGCCTCAGCGCGACCTGCTGTTCCCGTGGCGCACAGTGAACGAAAATCTTCGTCTGCCGATGGAGGTGCGCGGCGGTATTCCGCGTGCGGAAATGGACCGCCGTGTGACAGAGACGCTGGAGCATGTCGGTCTCGCCGGCTGGGGTGACAAGCGTCCGGAGGAGCTTTCGGGCGGAATGCGGCAGCGGGCGGCCTTTGCGCGTACACTGCTGACCGGCTCCGAACTGCTGCTGCTGGACGAGCCTTTTTCAGCGCTCGACTTTCTCACGCGCATCACCATGCAGGAATGGCTGCTCGATCAGTGGGAGCGCGACAGCAAGACCGTACTGTTTATTACGCATGATGTAGAAGAGGCGATTTTCCTTTCCGGCCGCGTGCTCGTGGTCGAAGATACGCCCATCCGCAGACTGCGTTCCTTTGAGGTACCGGCACCATATCCGCGCACCCGTGCGTGTCTTACCGAGCCGCGGATGCTCGAGCTGCGCGAAAGCCTTATCTCGCTGCTGCGCAGGGAGGTATCGGAATGAAAAAGAATACGAATGCAAATCTGCCCGTCCTTATTTTCATGCTGGCGCTGCTGATCATCTGGCAGGCGGGCGCGATGGGTATGAACGCAGCATACATTCTTCCGTCTCCGACGCAGATCCTCGTGCGCCTGTGGGAACTGCGGAAGCCGCTCTTCACTGCACATCTGCCCGCAACCATGCTGTGCACAGGCGTAGGCCTCGCGATTTCGGTCGCGCTCGGCCTGCTGCTTGCCATCGTGATGGACGCCAGTCCGGCGGCGGAACGCATGCTCTATCCGCTCATCATCGCGTCGCAGACCATTCCGACGACCGCGCTCGCGCCGTTATTTGTGCTCTGGTTCGGCTATACGATCTGGAGCAAGGTGCTCGTGACCGTACTCATCACGTTCTTTCCGATCGCGATGACGGTTTTCGATGGCTTTCGTTCGGCTAAGACCGATATGGTGGATATGCTGCGCACGTTCGGCGCAGGCCGAAAGGAGATATTCCTGAAGCTGAAGCTGCCGGCGGCACTGCCGTATTTCTTCTCAGCCATAAAGATGGCAATCCCGATGTCGATCATCGGCGCTGCGATCGGCGAATGGCTTGGCGCGCAGGCGGGCCTCGGATATTTCAGCCGCCGCATGATGACGCAGCTCGACGGCGCAGGTGTTTTCGCGCCGATCGTTCTGCTGAGCGCAGTCGCAATGATTGCGGTCGGCATCGTCAGCTGGCTCGAAAAGAAGATTGTGACCTGGAGAAGCAGCCTGTAACGACGCTCGGGGCGTTATGCTGATTTCACGCACACATATCATGCAATCAGAAAACAACAGAAAAACAAACTTTTGAATATTCAAGGAGAAAATTACTTATGAAAAAGCGATTTCTTGCACTTCTGGCAGCAGGCGCAATGCTGCTGACCGGCTGCGGCGCACAGGGCGCTGCAAACAGCAATGCCGAAGCAGGCGGAGACGGCGGCGCGAAGGATAATCTGCACCATCTGACCGTTGTGCTCGACTGGTATCCGAATGCTCTGCACGCATTCCTGTATGAAGCACAGGAGAAGGGATACTTTGCTGAGCAGGGTCTGGATGTCGACATTCAGTCTCCGGCCGGTGTTAACGATGCGATGAGTATGGTCGCAGCAGGCAAAGCTGATATTGGCCTGTACTATCAGCAGGATGTCATTCAGGCGCGCGCTGAGCAGAACGTGCCGATCAAGTCGATCGGTGCGGTTGTGCAGGGCCCGCTGAATATCGTTCTCTCGCTCAAGGATAAAAATATCACCTCTCCGAAGGATCTGGAGGGCAAGACGGTCGGTTATGCCGGTACGGAGCTTTCTGAGGCCCTGATCCGCAGCATCATGAAGAACTCCGGCGCAGACCCGGACAGCGTAAAACTGGTAGATGTCGGCTTTGATCTGATGAGCTCGATGACCACCGGCAACGTTGACGCTACCATCGGATGTCTGGTCAACCACGAGGTGCCGCAGATGGAGAAAGAGGGCTTCGAAGTCAATTACTTCTTCCCGGATGATTTCGGTGTGCCGAAATACTATGAGGGCATTTTCCTTGCAAGCGATGAGATGATCGATAACGAGCCGGATGTGCTTGCTGGCTTTCTGACCGCATGCAGCAAGGGCTTCGAGGACTTCAAGAACAGCACGGACGAGGTTCTGCAGGTTCTGCTCGACAATCAGGATGAGGCGAACTTTGCGCTGGACCCGGATGTAGAGAAGAAGTCCTGTGAAACGCTGCTTCCGCTCATGGAGACCGCAGATGCAAAGTTCCTGTCTCAGACCGAGGCCTGCTGGCAGGAGAATATCGACTGGATGTACGATGAGGGTCTGATCTCTGCTAAACCGGAGGTTTCCGACGTTATGGTAACGATCGCTTACTGATACACTCCGCAATACAAAACGGCATGGACGCACGTCCATGCCGTTTTCTTATTTATGGTCTTGCGGTAATACCTGATGAATTACCATGAGACTGTACCAAAGGCAGCGAACAGGATTTCCGCAAGGCGCCGCAGATTAAATCTCGCAGTGCCGTCCTTATTTATTGCAGCTGTTTGCGGTGTTTGTACGGCAGCCGCAGCCGGAATTTGCGTTTGCACCGTTCACGCCATTCGCGCCCGTGAAAAGGCAGTTTGCACGCTCTCCGCGCGGTGGGAAGAAAGCGTCAATAGGGAATTCGAAGTTCGAGAAAACCTCGCAGGGGTCGGTCTCACCGCCGATATTACTGTTCGAGCAGTCGCGGCGTGGCAGACAGATATCGTAGGCAGGCATAAGCAGCTGAATGTCGCGTTCAAGGCGGATGATGGAGAACTGGCCGAGTGTTACGAACAGCTGGTAGCCGTCGTTCGCAAGCACAAGATCATCCCCGTCAAAGCACGAGCAGAGCTGCTTTGGCACTTCGTGCAGGGCACAGCAGCAGCAGTTGCATTTCGTTTCGGGAGCAACGACCCGGGCATCCAGCATAACGGGGTCGACGACTTCGATCACTGCGGTTGGACGGTTGGAATTCGGACGAAGCTGTACGTCCGTGCCATCCTCGATATAGTGCGAGGAGAAGATCCGCGCGCCGCCCTCACCGCCGAACAGCATGACGCGCTTGTCGAATACAGCGAGACCGTCTACAATGCGCGGCCGGCCGACCGCACAGCTCACCTCGCACTCAATGCGGTAAAAGAATCGGCTGTCCACACTGTACAGACCGCGATTAAACTGCACCGGTTCAACATCGATTTTCACACAGAGCAGATCGGCTGCACGCGGCTTTACCGAAACGATGCCGCCGGAATCGAGCATATCCTGCGCGTCGCGCGTCAGATAAACGCGGATGTCACGCAGGCATTCCTTGCTGCGGCAGGAATCATAGACCTTGCTCGTGTGTACGCACACAGCCTCACGGAACGCGCCGCCGGATGCGGTGTTGCCGCCCGACGTGCCGAGAGGACCGGGGCAGCAGATTTTTTCAGCCATGATTTATCCCTCCGGATCACATGATTTGCGCAGGCGGCGTTTTGCCTCGGCCGCCTGTATTATCATTGTATTCCGGAGGGATCATTATGTTACGGTATCAGATCCTCGTCTGTAACGAAGAATTCGTTTTCCATGTCCATGCAGCGGCGATCAAGCTCAGAGGTTGTGCCGAGTGTGCGGCGCACAGCTTCGTAATCCGACTTCGCACGACGGTTTTCGCGGCCTGTGCGGACGGCACGGATGAGCAGGTTTTTCGGCGTGTCGAGCGGTGAGATGTACTCGACGACCGATACCTTATAGCCCTCAGCCTCCAGCTTGAGTGCGCGCATGCTGTCGGTCAGCACATCATTGAAGCGCGCCTTGAAGACGCCGTGACGGGTCAGCGGTTCGAGGCCGGGCATGGTATACTGATCGAGCAGTTCCTTGTGACAGCAGGGCACGCACGCAATGTATTTCGCTCTGGCACGGAGCGCGGTCGCAAGGGCAAGATCGGTCGCAATATCGCAGGCGTGGAGCGAAATGACAGCGGTAACATTTTTCGGCGGCTGATATACGCGCAGATCGGCGCACTGGAAGCTCATATTATGATAGCCGAGACGCTTCGCCATCGCGCGGCTCTCGTCGATGACATGCTCCTTGATGTCTACGCCGATCACGCGGCAGCGGCGATGGAGTACCTCGTGCAGATAATAATTCATGACAAAGCTGAGATAGGACTTGCCGCAAGCGCAGTCGAGCAGCACAATCTCGTCGCTGTCATCCTGCTCAAACATCGGTGCAACCAGTTCGACGTAATGGTCGATCTGATTGTATTTGCGAATCATATCGTTCTTCAGCTTGCCGTCTGCGGTCAAAATACCGATCTCGCGCAGCAGCGCGGCGGCCTGATCGACACGGATCAAATACTGACGGCCGCTGTCGAGCAGGGGATTGGCAGCGTTCGCCTTTTCCTCATCGCTCGCCTCACGCTCCGCCTGCTTCATCTGCACGCCGCGTGCAGTAGCGGAGAGCGTCACGACAGCGCTGCGCTCGGTATAGACAAGCACGCTCTCGTCAAATTTTTCAGCCTCAGAGGCAAAAAAATGCACAGAATGCAGCGGCATCCGTGGGCGAGGTACTGCCCTGAAAACGAAGCGCCCAGTTTTGCCCGTCGAGCGAAAGTTCGGCATCAAATTTTTTCTTTCCGGAAGTGAATGTGCAGACCGCACGGATAAAATAATCACGATTTTTCGTCATTCGCGCCGAAATGCCTGCGAGCAGCAGCTTCAGCTTGGCAATATCGCCCTTCTGCATAGTAGATCATCAGTCCTTTTCCGCATTGCGCCGCCGGAGCGGTGCAAATGTCTTTCTTTGCTGTATTATAGTATCATAAACAGACGGGCGTGCGCAATACGTAATGATAAAAAAGAGGCTGTCGAAAAACTTCGTTTTTCCGACAATCTGTATTTTGCCTTCGCAGAACACCAGTCGTCCGAAGGTTCCCATACAGAAATATTCTCCCTCTAAAAACATGAAAACCGAGGTACACACCCTCGGTTTTCATGCGTTTGCGCGCAAACGCTTTTCAATGCGTACTGCTGCGCGAAGATTTCATTATGTGTAAATAAATTTTATCGCCACTGGAACGTTGCCATGCCGTAGGCATAGATGAAAGCGATAATGACGGGAGTGATATACTGAAAAACCGGGCGCATCCACGGACGGATCTTGAGACCTCTGCCGGTGTTTGCTTCACGGACGAAATTATCCCAGCCCCAGCCGAATTTGTTGCAGCAGAACAACGTCAGCACAAGCGAGCCGAGCGGCAGGACGTTGTTTGAAACGATAAAGTCCCACAGATCAAGCCAGGCGGTGCCTTCCGCGAACGGCTGAAAATGAATGACGCTGTATCCAAGAGCGGTAGTCAGCGCGAGAAGGAAGATGCCTGTGCCGCAGATGATGCAGCCCTTGGGGCGAGACCAGCCGGTCAGTTCGCGCACCATCGCAAGAATGTTCTCGCACACGCCGAGAACAGTGGACAGCGCAGCAAAGATCATGAACAGGAAGAACATCGTGCCCCAGATACGGCCGCCTGCCATGTGATTGAAAACGCTCGCCATGGTGTCAAACAGCAGGCTCGGGCCTGCGTTGACCTCCAGACCATAGGTCGAGCACGCCGGGAAGATGATGAAGCCTGCCAGAATGGCGACAAACGTATCGAGCACGATGACGTTGACCGACTCACCCATCAGCGAGTGGTCCTTGTCGATATAGCTGCCGAAAATCGCCATGCCGCCCATACCGGTGGACAGGGTGAAGAACGCCTGATTCATAGCGCCGACGATAACCGAACCATTGATCTTGGAAAAGTCCGGCGTAAGGTAGAAGGCAAGTCCGTCTGCCGCGCCGTCGAGCAGCGCGCTGTGAACCGCAAGCACAAGCATGAGCACGAGCAGAGCACTCATCATATATTTTGTGATCCGCTCGAGACCCTTCTGAATATCGCGGCTCAGAATGAGAAAGGCAACAGCGACCGTGACAAACAGAAATACCACGTTGATAACAGGGTTGGCGATCATGGAAGCAAAGCCGAAGGATGCGGTTTGACCGGTGAGGAATTTCACAAAATAATAGATGATCCAGCCGGTAACGACGCAGTAGAATGCCATGATGGCAATATTGCCGATCAGACAGACCGCACCCCAAAGATGCCATTTCTGACCGGGCTTTTCGAGCCTGCGGTACATACGGACAGGACTGGTCTGCGCGGCTCTGCCGACCGAAAATTCCATGACCATAGCCGGGATTCCGAGCACGATCAGACAGATGAAATAGACCAGCATGAAGCTGCCTCCGCCGTTCTGACCGCACATCCACGGAAATTTCCATACATTTCCGCAGCCGATCGCACAGCCGGCGGAAAGCATGATGAAGCCCATGCGGCTTCCAAGACGCTCACGTTTCATTGATACTCTCTTTCCGAAAGGGCAGGAACGCTCTTTCTGCATAATACTCTTACTGTTAATCTTACTATGAAAAGAAACATTTGTAAAATTGATAATAATGCGGTATAATAACGAAAATATCGTTTGTAGAAGGAGAGCTTTTCATGGATCTCAATGTGCTGCGGACATTCGTGGCGGTGTGCGAATATTCCGGCTTTTCGGCGGCCGGCGAACGGCTTGGCTATACGCAGTCCACCGTATCCTCGCAGATCAGGCAGCTCGAAAAAGAACTGAATGTGGCGCTGTTCGACCGTTTTTATCATCGCATCGTGCTGACACAGGAAGGCAGTCTGGTGCTGCGCTATGCGCGCGATGTGTTGACCGCACAGGAAAAGCTGATGGTGGCGCTCCATCACGCGGACGAGGTGACAGGCGATCTGCACCTTGCCATGTCCAGCTCGATGTGCTCACGCTATTTCGATGACGATTTCATCGACTTTCAGCACAGCTATCCCGGCGTCCGGCTGACCATTACCGAAGCCGGAACGGAAAATATGTTCAGTATGCTCCGAAAAAACGAGGCTGACCTTGTTTTTACCCTCGATACGCATATCTATGAACCGGATTTCGAGATCTGCGCAGAAAAAGAGGAGCAGGTGCATTTTGTTGCGGCGGCAGGGAGCGCTCTGGAGAAAGCCAAGACGCTTTCTCTTGCAGAGATCATCGACCAGCCATTCGCGATGACCGAAAGCATGAGCTACCGCAGGATACTCGACAAGCTGCTCGCAGCACGCTCTGAAGCGATCACGCCGCTTATTGAGCTCGGCAATCCGACGCAGCTTTGCAGTCTCGTTTCCAAAAGTGATATGCTCACCTTCCTGCCCGATTTCATCACGCAGGCCTTTGTAGAAAACGGTATGCTGTGCCGCCTGCCGGTGACAGACTGCACTGTCTCGGTCTGGACACAGCTGCTCATCCACAAAAACAAATGGCGCTCTCCGGCGCTTCAGGCATTGATTGACTTTTACCGGAAGCGGCTGGAAGAAGACGCTTGATTTTCATTTTTCGTTCTCCTATAATGAAAGAAAAAGCTGCCAAGCCGAAATGAGGGAACACCATGAAAAGTCTGGGAATAGATATCGGAACAACGACGATCAGCGCAGCCGTGCTTGAGGACGGATGCTTTATCACGAGCGAAACCTGCGAAAACAACACCTTTCTCGCGCCGACGCTGCCCGGAGAGCGCATACAGGACGCACAGCTCATTCTTGACACTGCGCTTCGCACGGCGGATATGCTTTTCGAACGCTATCCCGACATCGAACGCATCGGTGTAACCGGACAGATGCACGGCATCCTCTATCTCGACGGCGAGGGGAATGCAGTAAGTCCTCTGTACACGTGGCAGGACGCGCGCGGCGATGCGCCATGTGAAAAAAGCACAGATATGCAGTCGTGGACCGCATATCTGTGTAGCAAGACCGGTCTCGCTGCTGCAACAGGCTATGGTCTCGTTACCCATGCCTATAATCTTGCACATGGTCTCGTGCCGACAGACGCAGTCACGCTGTGCACGATCGGAGATTATATCGCCATGAAGCTCTGCGGCAGGCAAACGCCGGTTATGGACGCGAGCAATGCCGCAGGCCTTGGCTTTTTTGACGCAGAAAAGCGCGCGTTTAACCAAACGGTACTGCGCGGCATCGGCATTGACCCGGCGTTTCTGCCGGGTCTCACGGAGGATCGTTTTATCGGCATCTGCCGCAGCAGGGCGCGTGTTGCCGCAGCGATCGGGGATAATCAGGCGAGCTTTCTTTCGGCAGTTCGGGATCGCGAGCACGAAATGCTCGTGAACGTCGGTACAGGCAGCCAGTTTTCCGTTTTCTCGTCCCGCTGTATGACCGCTCCGGGACTCGAGACACGTCCCATGCCGAGCGGGGGATGGCTGCTCGCCGGAGCGGCGCTCTGCGGCGGCAGAGCCTATGCGCTGCTCGCGGACTTCTTCGCGCAGACAGCGCGCATGATGGGTATGGATACGAATGCTCCATATGCGGCGATGGAGGGTCTGCTCAAAAGCGCTGACCGCCCGGAGGATGTCCCGACTGTCCTGCCGCTGTTTGAGGGCACACGGCAGGACAGTACGCAGACCGGCAGCATCACCGGCCTCACGGCGGAGAATTTCACGCCGCTCCACTTGATCTACGGCATGATGGATGGCATGGCTCACGAGCTGCATCAAATGTATCAGGCATATCGTGCCGCCGGCGGCACAGCAAAAAAACTGATCGGCTCGGGCGGCGGACTGAGAAACAACCGTTTTCTGTGCGAGAGCTTTTCGAGAGTGTTCGACTCTGCGATCATCCTGTCAGACGGCAGGGAAGAGGCGGCCTGCGGTGCCGCACTCTATGCCGCAGACTGATAATAAAAGGACGCAGTGTACGCATTTTCTGCATACACTGCGTCCTTTTCCTGCTTACTTGCGCTTAAAGCTCATGCAATCGGTGCACTGATCGACCGAGGGGGATGCTTCGTGCGTGCCGACATGGATGCTGTCGAGCGAGCAGTATTCGGCGCTGCAGCAGTGGTTTGCACACTGTTCAACCGTACAGTGAATTGCGGTGTTGCAATGGTTCTTGTCCATGAAAACAGGACCTCCTTTTAAGATTTCCTGCTTAGTATGGCGTACTTCTGCGTGCTTTATGCGTCCGAAAAGCAAAAAAGCCGCCGCACCTCAAAATAAAGTGCGGCGGCAGAAAACAGACAGCGAAAATCAGAATTCGATCTTCTTTGCGATGTAGGCGGCAACATCCTCGATCTTGATGCGCTCCTGCTGCATCGTATCGCGGTCGCGAACGGTAACACAGCCATCCTGCTCGGTCTCGAAATCGACGGTGACGCAGAACGGAGTACCGATCTCGTCCTCGCGGCGATAGCGCTTGCCGATGGAACCGGCATCGTCGAAATCGACAGGGAACTGCTTAGCCAGCTCGTGCCAGATCGGCATGGCCTTGTCGGTCAGCTTTTTGGACAGCGGCAGTACCGCAGCCTTGAACGGAGCGAGAGCCGGATGCAGGCGGAGAACAACGCGCACGTCGTCCTTGCCGTTCTTGTCCTGACCGACTACTTCCTCGTCGTATGCGTCAATGAGGAACGCCAGTGCGACACGGTCCGCGCCAAGGGACGGCTCGATAACGTACGGGATGTACTTCTCGTTTGCTTCCTGATCGAAATATTCCATGGAAACGCCCGAGGTCTTCTGGTGCTGAGTCAGGTCGAAGTCGGTGCGGTCAGCAATGCCCCACAGCTCGCCCCAGCCGAACGGGAACAGGAACTCGATATCGGAGGTCGCGTTGGAGTAGTGCGAAAGCTCCTCCGGATCGTGATCGCGCAGACGCAGGTTCTCGTCCTTCATGCCGAGGGACAGCAGGAACTTGTGGCAGTAATCCTTCCAGTATGCGAACCACTCAAGGTCGGTACCCGGCTTGCAGAAGAACTCAAGCTCCATCTGCTCGAACTCGCGGGTACGGAAGGTGAAGTTGCCCGGGGTGATCTCGTTGCGGAAGGACTTGCCGATCTGGCCAACGCCGAACGGAACCTTCTTACGGGTAGTGCGCTGAATGTTCTGGAAGTTGACAAAGATACCCTGTGCGGTCTCCGGACGGAGATACAGCTCGTTCTTTGCGTTCTCGGTAACGCCCTGGAAGGTCTTGAACATAAGGTTGAACTGACGGATGTCCGTCCAGTTGTGCTTGCCGCAGGTCGGGCAGGCAATCTCGTGCTCATCGATGAACTGCTTCATCTCGGCCTGGCTCAGCGCGTCAACGCTCTTGCCGAGGTCGAAGTTATTCTCGTGGCACCAGTCCTCGATGACCTTGTCGGCACGGAAGCGCTCCTTGCACTCCTTGCAGTCCATCAAAGGGTCGGAGAAACCGCCTACGTGACCAGAGGCAACCCAAGTCATGGGGTTCATGAGAATAGCGGAGTCGAGGCCGACGTTGTACGGGCTTTCCTGTACGAACTTCTTGCGCCACGCCGCCTTGACGTTGTTTTTGAACTCGACGCCGAGCGGACCGTAGTCCCAGGTGTTCGCAAGGCCGCCGTAGATCTCCGAGCCGGAGTACACGAAGCCACGGCCCTTGCACAGGGCAACGATTTTTTCCATTGTTTTTTCGCTGTTGTTCATTTTCAATCTCCTTTTGGCACAGCTGGCTGCTGCACGAAGTTTTTTGCCTGACCAGATGAAAAAGGTCTTGACATAGATTTATTCTACATATATAATTAGTAATTGTCAAGGGAAGTTTGTACAGAGTTGCTTCCAGACGGCAAAATGAATATTTGGGCCTGTAGCTCAGTTGGGAGAGCGTTCGGTTCGCATCCGAGAGGTCGAGAGTTCGAATCTCTTCAGGTCCACCACTAAAAACGAAGTGTATCGGTAACGGTCTGCTTCGTTTTTTATTTACTGCACCGGTTTGCCGAAGAGTTTCGAGCTCTTTTTCAATCGCCACGCGACCGGAACGCCGCAGGCGTTTCCGGGAATCTCTTCAGGTCCACCATTATCCACCGTGATTTCATGAAATTGTGGTGGTTTTTCTTTGTTGAGGGCGCAAAGTTGGTTTTTATTCACAATGGTTAATAAATCAGGATTTGACGAAGGAGTGTGATGGCATGAAAAATACCATTTTGAGGATTGTTAGTATTGTTTTTGTTCTCATGACCATTTTAGCAATTGCCTGTGCAATTACAGGTACAGGAAGTGGTTTCTTGGATTTGAGCAGCATTGCACGAACAGTTTGCATTGGAGTTGCTGTGGTCTGCGGTATTCTTGCATTTATAGCTTGGAAATGCACGATGCCAAAAGACTAATCAATTCCAGTTTACCTTTAAGGCAACACCGCACAATGAAAACTGCGGCGCCTTGCGCAAATCGCTCTTGTCCCATTATGCGGTATTGCCTTAATATACTATTCATAGTTCCACCGTATTTTCACAGATGCGGTGGATTTTTCTATCTCCCGATTGACACGGCATTCCCCGTATGCTATAATTATTTCAAATTTGAAATATCTAAAATTGTATCTATGGAGGCGTATAATGAATCGCGGAATGGAATTTGCGCAGAAGACTGCGCTCGCGTATCATGCGGTATGCAAGCCGCTGTGTCAGAAGCTGGGACTGACGCAGACGGCGTTTGACATTCTGATGTTCCTTGCGAACAACCCCGGCTGCCGCTCGGCGCGCGACATCGTTGAAATCCGCCATATCAAGGCCAATCTGGTTTCGGTCAATGTAGATCGTCTGGTGCGGGAGGGGTATCTCGCGCGGCGTACCGCCGAGAACGACCGCCGCAAAATCGAGCTTACCTGCACGCCGCTCGCGCAGCCGGTCATAGAGCAGGGGAGAACCATGCAGAAAGCCTTCTTCCAGCATCTGCTCGAGGGAATGGATGAAGGTACGCAGACGGTCTTTTTCGCTGCCATCGAGATAATCGACCGCAACATGGATGCGCTGCTCAAGGAGGCGGAGTAAATGAACCTGCTGTCTGTCGTCGCCGTCACGTTTTTCGCCGGCATGGGCGCGGGACTCGGCACCGGTTTCGCCGGAATGAGCGCCGCCGCGGTCATCAGTCCGATGCTCATCACGTTTCTCGGCATGGAGCCGTATATGGCGGTCGGCATCGCGCTGTCCTCGGATGTGCTCGCGAGCGCGGTTTCGGCTTATACCTATCACAAGAACAAAAACCTCGACGTCAAAAACGGTCTTGTCATGATGCTGAGCGTTCTGCTGTTCACGGTCGTGGGCAGCTATGTCGCAAGTCTGCTGCCGTCTGCGACCATGGGTTCGTTTTCCGTATTCATGACCTTCCTACTCGGCGTCAAGTTCATCGTCCGCCCGGTCATGACCACGCGAGAGGACATGATGCGCGTTGATGCGCACAAGCGGCTTATCCAGTCCATCGTCAGCGGCGTTCTGATCGGCTTTATCTGCGGCTTTATCGGCGCGGGCGGCGGCATGATGATGCTGCTCATTCTGACGAGCGTGCTCGGGTACGAGCTGAAAACCGCCGTCGGCACGAGCGTTTTCATCATGACATTTACCGCTCTGACGGGCGCGGTGTCGCATTTCATGATCGGCGGCACACCCGACTGGACCGTATGGGCGCTGTGCGTGGTGTTTACGCTTCTCTGGGCGCGCATCGCGGCGGTTTTCGCCAACCGGGCGCAGCCGAAAACGCTCAACCGCGCGACCGGCGTGGTGCTCGTTGTTCTGGGCGCAGTCATCATGCTGTTCAAGGTTTTCGCGTAACAAATGTGCAAAAAAAAGGGATGAACCTGATGCGGCTCATCCCTTCGATTTTATCAAGTTTAACGAAAGCGTTACGCTTCCGCTGCGGCCTGAACACCCGCCATATCCTGCACGGTCTTGCAGGTCAGCTCCTTGCTGATCTTGCCCGCAAAGCCGGTCAGCGTCTTGCCGGGGCCGATTTCGCACGCCGAGGTCAGGCCCGCCGCCATGCCGTTCTGAACCAAGCGGGTCCAGCGAACAGGGGAGATCATGTGCTGCTCCAGATGCTCCGGAAGATTGCTGCAATCGTATACCTGACCATCCAGATTGGAGTAGATATCCATGGTCGGCGCTGAGAAGGTAAAGTCGGAGACAAAAGCACGAAGCTCGGCTGCCGCCTCTGCCATGAGCGGCGTGTGGAACGCGCCGGAGACGGCGAGCGGAAGCGCACGCCGTGCACCAGCTGCCTTGCAGTTTTCGATCGCCTCTGCGAGCGCCGCCTTTTCGCCGGCGATAACGAGCTGACCCGGGCAGTTGTAGTTGACCGGACGGACAATGCCGTTCTTGACTGCTGCGCAGGCCTCTTCGATCTTCGCGTCCTCAAGGCCGAGGATCGCAGCCATGCCGCCGTCGATCGTGTCTGCCGCGTGCTGCATCAGCTTGCCGCGCTTGGAAACAATTTTAACGCCGTCCGCGAGCGTAACAACGCCTGCCGCTGCGAGCGAAGTGTACTCGCCGAGCGAAAAGCCTGCCGCCGCCTTGAACGTGACGCCTGCCTCGCGCAGCGCGGCGAGAGCAGCCATAGAGTGCGTAAAAATAGCAATCTGGCTGTTTTCGGTGCGCGAAAGGGTCTCCTTGTCGCTGTCGAAGCACAGCTTTGCGACGTCGATGCCTGCGCCGTCGCTGGCTTCCTCGAATACCAGGCGGGCCGCCTTGGAATTCTCATAAAGGTCCTTGCCCATGCCGGGAGCCTGCGCGCCCTGACCGGGGAAAAATGCAAAACCGTATTCCATGTCTGTTCCTCCAAAAATAAAGCTGTCCCGGCCTTGCCGCACGGAGAACGGTGCTTTTTTTGCGCGCCGTGCTGTCAATTATGCGGTGTTACCTTGACATTTTCGTGTACTTTTATTATAATAGTCAGAGATTACTTTGTCAATCAAACTATTGTCGCTTTTCCACGCTTTCGGGGAGAGCGATTCAAAAATTTTGGGGAGCGTGGAAATCATCAACAGTCAACTGATCGGCACGGGCGCGTGCCTGCCGGATTTTGTCCTTACCAATGCAATGCTTGAGCACATGGTCGATACTAATGATGAATGGATCGTACAGCGCACAGGTGTGCGCGAACGCCGCATTGCAAAAAACATGCATACGTGGGAGCTTGCGCTCGGCGCAGCGCAGGATGCGCTCGCGGACGCGAAGATCGACGCAGGTGAGCTTGATCTGATCCTGGTCAGCACCTGCACGCCCGATACCAACACGCCGAACACCGCAGCGATCCTTCAGAACAAGCTGGGCGCAGGCGCGATCGGTGCGTTCGACATCAACAATGCCTGCACCGGCTTTGTTTCCGCGACCGATATCGCGGACTGCTACATCAAGTCGGGCAAGGCGAAGACCGTGCTCGTCGTTTCGGCAGAAACGCTCAGCCGTATCGTCGACTACACCGACCGCGGCACCTGCATCCTGTTCGGCGACGGTGCAGCGGCGGCAGTTTACCGCGCGACCGAGGACGAAAGTCTCGGCATCCAGTCCACCTTTGTCGCGGCAGACGGCTCGGGTGCGGAATATCTGCGCATGGAAGCGCTGCCGGTCGAAGACCCATTCGCGGAGGACCGCACAGTAGATCCCAAGGCGCGTTTTCTGAAAATGCAGGGCGCAGCTGTTGTGCGCTTCACCGCGCGCGCAGTACCGCAGGCGATCGATACCGCGCTTCAGCGCGCCGGAATCACCGCTGATGACATCGACTGGGTCGTTCCGCATCAGGCCAACCTGCGCATTCTGGACGTTATTGCAAGACGTTATCATCTGCCCAAGGAGAAGGTTTACGTCAACATGGACCGCTTCGGCAACACCTCCTCGGCAAGCGTGCCGATCTGCCTCAATGAGATGCGCAGAAACGGACTGCTGCGCGAGGGTCAGACCATCGTCTGCACCGGCTTCGGCGGCGGCCTTACCTATGGCGCATTTGTACTGAAACTGTAAAGAAAAGGGGAGTCTTATTATGAAAACCAAGATCACAGAACTTCTCGGCATCGAATATCCGATCGTGCAGGGCGCGATGGCGTGGATCGCCGAGCATCATCTCGCCGCTGCCGTATCCAAGGCAGGCGGCCTCGGCATCATTGCTGGCGGCGCCGCGCCGGTAGATTATATCCGCGACGAGATCCGCAAGGCGCGTGAGATCACGGACAAGCCGCTCGGCATGAACATCATGCTGCTCTCCCCGAACGCCGATGATCTGGCGCAGCTCGCGATCGACGAAAAGATCGAGGTGCTGACCACCGGCGCAGGCAACCCGGGCAAAAATATG
>ERZ773109.342-NODE-342-length-26369-cov-19.561716_pt1 | contig 26369 bp, 23 predicted proteins | sample MGYA00580569_ERZ773109 | MGnify/ENA primary metagenome ERZ773109 (study PRJEB29015, sample SAMEA2737852) | human gut metagenome | biome: human gut; feature: human-associated habitat; material: faeces | place: China | collected 2012 ...
GGTATGAAAATATTTTGAGCAAGATTCATTTACACAAAATATTTTACACTACCTTGGAAGCAGACAGGAATGCAGGCTCTACCTTTCTGAGGGGTACTTCGTTTCGGATTCCTATCCGTTTCGGCCTTTCCTGTGGCCTATTTCAATTACCTCCACTTCCGTTTCATATAACAGTCATGGCAGTATTTGGGCTGTTTCATCTCGGGGTGCGCCCTTAGATAGCCCTTTTTGGCAGTAATTTTCCGACCACAGTTTGCACAAATTCCTATGACCTCTCTTTGGTTGCATTCATAGCAGTACTTTGTCCTTCTTATTTCCGGATGGTTCCGCAAGTACCCCTGCTTTACTTCAATTGGACGCCCGCAGCCTTCACATATTCCTACGCTTATCTTCCTGTTGCACTCATAACAGTATGACTGCTCTCTTATTTCCGGATGCTCTTGTAAATATCCCCTTTTCACCTTGATTTCTTTTCCACAGCTCTCGCAAGTCCCTACCATTACCAACTCGTTTTTCTTAATTTCTTCACTGCAGTTTTTGCAATATGGTTCAGGAGAAAGTTTTTCTACATATTTGCGATAATTTGTATACAGCATTTTCCTGTGGCATCTTTTGCATTTATATATTTCCCCAAGGTTCAAACAGTCCGGGCATATATCATTGAGCAAATCGGAGGCAGAGAACAGTTTATGGCAAATTGCGCAGGTCTTCCGCTCTTCTTCAGCAGGCTGCCTGCTGACTGTCATTTGGGTCTCTAACTCAAAAATTTCAGGTGAAACCCTGACTGCTTCTTCCAAACTTTCCTTTGTTCCCACACCGTTTCCGAATTATTTGGTTGTTCTTCATCCTGTTTGAAACGCCAGCCCAAGTCAGAATTCATCAATTCGTCACAAGTAATAATCAATCCATTTTCTTTTATATAGTCAGCAATCCCGGTCAGGTTGTGCCCCTCGCCATACGAGTACAGGTATCCAAGAGAACCAACAATGATAAGGGTGTTTTTCGTCCTGGATAGGGCAACATTCAGCCTGGCGTTATCAGAGAAATACAGCGTTTTCGTTCGGGAGCGAGTCATACAGTAAATGACGATGTCTGATTCATCCCCCTGAAATGCATCGATAGTATCGATATGTATCTGATCATCTTTAGGGAATTCATTTTTAAATTTATTCCTGAGTTTTTTCTTCTGTCCTTTGTAGGGAGTAATAATAACAATTCTTTTATCATATTTCTCCCTTATCTTATGCACAAAGTCCTCCACAATTTCCACTTCCCTCATATTATAGGGACTGGATTGCAGGCTTTCCTTTTGTTCCACATAGGCAGCATCGTTTTCCATGTTCAGAAATATAAGATGATGGTCAAGCATTAATGGCGTTTTAAGAGCGCAGGATGCAGCGGATTTTAACTGCCCATCATAAAACAGCCGGCTCACAAGATTTCCAATAACCGTCGGCATCCTGTATTGCATATCCAGCATGAATTTATTGGAAGAGGGACACTGCTCATAAAGGTATTGAAAGAAGCTGGTGGAGAAAAATTTATTTTCATCGTCTTCAGAAACAACATCATTCAAGTCGACTCCGCCATTATATAAAGCGGGATCAATCACCGGTGGGAGCTGCTTATGATCGCCAATAATAATCACTTTCCGAGCCCGATTGATAGGAATCAGCAATTCTCCCGGGAGCGCTTTTCCGGCTTCATCAATGATAACTAAGTCGAATGCAAGCCGATCAAGGCCCACCCTTTTCTGGGCCAGTCCCACACAGGTAGCTCCTATGATTGAAAAATTATTCAGCAAATATTCCCCAAGCTGGCTCCTGCCCTCCGGGTTTTGCAGCATTTCCAACCATTTCTGCTGATAAGGTACCAGTTCTTTTGGCAGATCATCTGCATTCATCGAGGATATATATTGTTCGAATCGATTTTCAAAATTAAAGTCCTGCAAATCCTCGGAAATTTTATCTTTTCTTCCGCACCGAACTACTGCCGCCGGTGATATATGAATCTGTTCTGCCAGTCCTCTCAATACATTATCAACGGCTACATTGGCCTGAGAAACGATTAATATGCGTGAATCAGGATTAGAGGTTAATTCCTGATAGATAAGCTCTTTAATCAGTGTCGTTTTTCCTGTCCCAGGTGGGCCCTGGATGAGAAATATATTCTCTGAAGAATTGGCTCGGTTCAGGGCCTGCAGCTGTCCATGGTTTGCGAGCATCTTTGAATTCCGGATTTCCCTGACTTGCCTTCCATTATCGGTGAAAGTTAAAGATGGCAAATCAAAAATAAGAGTCTTCAGCTTTGGGTTGACCATCTGGCCCAAGCGGAATTGTTCCAGGGCTCTATACTGCTGCTGTTCAGGGTAAGGTTCTGCCTGTTCGTACAGATCTACTATATTCCCTGCTTCCCGCAGCTCTTCCGGCATTACCATTTCCTTTATCAGCAGCTCGCCACCGTTTTCGCTGATTTTTCCATCAACGCCCCGTCCATTATGGAGTTGGATAATGATTCTCGTCCTCGCCGTTTCATTAACCATTTCTTTTAAAAAGTGCTGAACACAAGGAATATCCATGGGGTCGATTTTCCAGGTATGAGGATTATCGCAGCCCTTTACATGAATATTTTGAATCTCTTTCTTTCCATATTTCTTAATTTCAATCAGCCGCCGCATGACTTCATTCCACTGATTGAAAAACAGAAGACTGGACTGGTTTTTCTTAATTTTTTCCTGTTCGGTAAATTCTCTCTGCAAATAAGCAATCAGGTCCCTTGTATTGTCTACAATCGGCAGTATCTGCTCTTTCTTCTCATTAACTGCTTCCAGCTGCGCATCTACGACGACATAAATGTCATTAAAGCGAAACATTTCTTCCGATTTCAAGAAATGATCAAAAGTGAAATAGATATAGGGATTATCTGGATTTCCTCCCTCTTTTAAAGACACAACAAATACAGCCTTTGTCCCCAATTGAACCTTCAAATTTCCCTTATCTTCCATAGGACCAATATACCAATCATCCATGGAAGAGGTCAGCTTTTGGGCCTCCTTTTTGAAATCAGCCACATTAGAATTTCCAATGACCAGTGGAATTCTATCAAAAAATTCCACTTTTAGAACGTCATCATATTTTTCAGTCACTTGGGCAAAGTTACCACTATAATTCCAATATTTGACATAGACCCGGCGATGCTCACCTATGACAGGAATTCTTCTGTTTTCACAATCAAAACGGTTAAGGTGAAGGGTTACTCCCTTGTATGTCATCTCATATTTTTTGTTAGCCGAATTTTCCTGGTCCATGATTTTTTCTACAACAGCATCGATGCATACCGCTTTCTGGCGAATGGCAGTCTGGATAAACATGCCTTTCGCACAGGATAGGACCTTAACACTGCCATTTTCTGTTTTTTTATTATCCGTAACCAAGCAGTAAATTCTGTCCATTCCGGAATAATATGATAAATTTTCCGGATCTTCGCAACATGCCTTGTAATACAGAGAATCTCCCACCTCTATATCAAAGCAGTCACCATCCAGTTTCTCTCTTTCTACGCAAATAACCTTATTCTTATAAGGTACTTCCTCCGGCAGATGGATACTGAATGGCTCAATGATTTCGCCCTGTCTATTATAAACATATTGCAATCTATGGATATATTTGGAAAGATAACCTATATATGCATATTCTTCATGGATGAAATCATGGAGGCTGCTTCTGGCACTGAGCAAGGTCTGCTGCCGAAGCGGCGTTACTTGCTGGCTGTCTAAATGAGATTTCAACTGTTCTAAAAATTTTTTACAAATGTCAATTTTTTCTTTTGCATCAGCCATCTGTTCTTCCGCACAGCTCATTACATCTTCATAGTCAGCACGATTTTCTTCCTTCAGTTCTTCCAGTTCATTTTGGTAATAATCATACAGCTCGTCTGCGGCCGCATTTCTCATTTGTCGGCATTGGTGGTTGTACCGATTACGGATGGCCCTATCTTTATCTAATACTCTTTTTCTATACCGTTCATATGAAGCCTTGAGTCGCTGCTGCCGTGCACGCTCTCTCTCACTAAAGCGATTAACAATAAAGGCCGCTGCAGCCCCGACGGTTGCTACCGCCATTACGCCAAAAAGGGTAGTAAGTAACCCCATTATTTCCCTCCAATGAACTAACGAAATTGGCTTAATTGCATCACATATTGATTAATTGAATTGAGCTGCGTATCAAGTTCTTTCTTTATATTTTCATTTTGATAGCCGGAACGCTCATAATTTTCCATATTTTTGCGATATAGATCCACTAATACGTTTAACGTATGCTCCAATGTTTTTAGTGATTCCCTTGAGTTTTCCTGTTGGTATTCCAAACGTTTTTCTGAATCTTGTAAATTCATTCTTAGTTTTTTCAATTCATTTTTTTCTTTCCTCAGTTCTGTTATAGCCTCTAACTTTGCAACGTATCGTCTGGTTTTTTCCTGTTCTTTTATTTGTTTGGTACGCTCTTTCTGCCCCTGCACCCAAGCATGGGCTCCTGCGATATATCTTTTGGTGACTTCTTTCTCTATGCTTATTTCCTTTTCAGCATTAATGAAAGTTTCAACAATCGTAATACACCCCTGCACGACAGCAGCCCCAATGCCCAGCTTTGCGCCGCCAAAAGCAGAAACAGCCGTCGTTCCCAGAGTGGAGACAGCTCCGGTCTGCGTCTGCCCACTGCGTGCCACCGGTACAGCTTCTAAAGTAACAACAGGAACGTCCTTCGCCGGCTTCATTATTTTTCCATTTCTCTTTATGGCTAATTCTTTTTTCCCATCGTCCACATCTTCCAGTTTCGATAAATCGATTCCTGCCATTTTAATTACCTCCAGTTAGTTAAATATTTCTGCACAAGTCGATAATTTTTCTGGAAATCATCTTCCAATTTCTGCACCTGAGTGCGATTGATGACTGCATGTTCGTCATTATTTAATCTCTGAATTTCTTTATCAAGACCATCCAGGTAATCTTTATAAATTTCAAGTATTCTTCGTACGTTATTGTTAATCTGTTCTTCCTGACTGCGATCCGCTTTCGCCTGATTCGCCTGGTTTAAATTTACTAATGATTGTTTTTGCCGCACTATATCCAATCTCTTTTTCTGATTTTTAACAAAGAAAATAAATTGCTTCTCTGCAGAGGACAAAAGGTAATCATATCGTTTTTCTTCCTCAACTAAATAATTATCCAGAACTTCTTTTCCCGTATTGACCCGTTTCTGCAGTTCCCTAGTCCTATTGCGCTGGATGAAATATTCACCCACAGCTTTAATCAGATTATAGCTTTCATTCATATGGCCCTGCACATCCACGAGGCTGGGCACTTGATTTTCAACATCTGTGGACATCTGCACGGAGCTGCCAATTTCATCCAATTTCCTAATCGTCAGTGAATAATGATTTTTAAACCTCATCCCATCCGCCTCCCAGCATGACAAATCCATCAGCTATACCGCGCATAATTACCTCGTATTTTTCTATGGTATCATAAACCTCGGGAAGCAGGCCTTTTTCTGAAATGGCTTCATAGACACACTCTTCTTCATTACTATGTAAAAAACGAGGTTCAAATTTTAAAATTCCTCTATATCCATCCATATTCTGGGGTATAAATTTTTCACATTTAATTTCACCGGTTACCGGATGCATATAAAACACAAGCGACTCTTCTTTTTCCCGTATAACATACAAACAATAGGAAAATGCACATTGAACGGGAACTTCAACAGTCTCCGATTTCCGGCATGCCTCTGTGCTATTTTGAAAGACCGGAATCTTTTTTATATATTTCTTTATATATTTCCTTTTACCTATACGAGTCAGAACGTGAAAATCCTCTGCCTTCATATCCAGATTTTTCTGATTTAAAATTTCTTGTACTACCGCTTCCGTGTTCTCAAAGTAAAAATCCGTAATTCCTTCTTTAAGGCTCCTTACTTTACGTCCCCAGGAGTTTTCTAAATAGATGCAGGCTACTCTTTCTCTTGAAGGGATTTCTTCCTTCATCTCATCTTTCTCTTTTAACAAATGAATTCGTCCACTCATGGAGTCTATATACAATGGCACCTTTTCTTCTGACAAATCGTCTACCAACTTATAATGGCTTAAAATCCGAATTCCCGTTTCTGTAGGCCGATCATTTAATGAATCCCAGATACCGTTCTTCTCAAGCTCAGTAATTTCATGACGAATCAATGCAGGAGACAATTTCATGACCGCCACAATATCTTCAATTGATTTGTGATCATTTTTCATATAAAGGATCATGAATAACAAAGAATCCAACGTATCCCCCAGTTTCGCAATTCGAAACTGCAAACTTGCTTCATACACAGGTATCCATACAGGGATTCCTTTATCCAGCGTAATATATTCCATTACCTTCTTCTCCTTGCCAAAAAATTCCAAGGCATTCTTTATCTCAAAAAAATACTCTTCCCAAAGAGCTTTAGGGAAACACTGATTAATTCATAGAGTCTACTTTCATAAGAATTTTTATGCTCCAAATCTCATGGGACTCCTAAAATTGCTCGCTATTCGCGTCGTTCCATTCTTCCCATTGCATAAAGATTCCAGAATGAAAGCAGACAACGATTAAATCAGTGTTTCCCCAGCTGGCGCCCTTCTATTGTCTTAAGATTTAATCAGTATCCACTTAAATCTCACGAATTAAGAATTATTTTTTAATATAATACCAAAGATGACTAAATAGACCCTAGCCGATAAGCTGAGATCTATATTTTAGTAGAAAAGAATGAGGGTTCAGTAAAGAAAAAGAAGGGCCCTTAAGAATTGCTCTTACCTCAGTAAGGAATCTTGCTCTCAAACTTCATGCAGGTCTGCCAGGATTTCTTTTTCGTGCTCACGGTTTTCATGCAGAGGGCTCTCTTTGCCATGTCGAAGTGCCACTATTTAAGGAGACTTACGACGAAGCATTGAATAAAAATACATATGAAATTCGATTCTGCGATTAAATCAATGCTTCCCTAAGTCTTTAATATGTTTCCTCCCCAAGTTCCCTCACCTGTTATGTCAAGATATTATCTTTCCAATTTATCGTTTCTTTCCTATCTTATCGAGGAATTCCACATCTTCCCTATCTCTTTGGCGAAGTTCTTTTCTTCTCCGCTTCAAGTCTTTTTCTGTATCATCCATCCTGTTGCCCTTGGAACGATTGCAGTGGGGACAGAGGTATTGGAGGTTTTCCCTTGTGTTCATGCCGCCCATGCTTTGGGGAATGATGTTGTCCACATCCATCTGGGAGGCGCGGAACTTTCTTCCGCAGTGCGGGCAGGTGTACCAGCCGTGGTTGCCGCCTACGCTCTTTTTGGCAATGTCCCGATAGTTACTGCCGCCGTCCTCACTATCGTTGTACATCTTCACGATTTCTCGATTGGCACGGTGCTGTCTTCTCTTCCTCCTTTCCCGTTCCCTGTTTCCCTGATCAATAAGGGTTTCAGCGACGGATCCCAACATTTTAAAAAAGCCCATATTTTCCTCCTCAGTAAGGAATCTTGCATTCAAATTGATTGCAGCTGTTACACCCCTTCGTGGAAATCCCCAGTGTCTTCATACACCGTGCTTTCTTATCTCCGTCATAGCTCCACCAGCCATTTCCGGAAATCGGTTTGATGGCGGAATTCGTCGGATCATACCACCAGCGACATAATGCACAGCATCCCCGCCTCATATCTTTTATATAAATCTGGTGCCAGCTCATAGTTTTTCCTCCTCACTTTTTAGAACCTTCACCCATTTTCCCTGGCTGCCAAGCCACATATCCAGGCCCTTGCCATAGGCTTCGGCGGTCAGGGTATAGACATCATCTTTATGGGAAAGAATCCGGGCAGTAGGCAGGCGGTCAAGGACCGCTTCCACCGAGGGGCCGCTATAGTTGAAGGTGACTCGGCGAAGGACGCCGGGATACATGAACTGCACCCGTTTCCGAAATTCTCCATCCTTGAAACGGTCCTGGTAGGGAACCTGGAAGTGGTCCCCTGTCTTTTCCATGGTTTCTATGCGGTCCACCCGGAAGATGGTTGGAAATTCCGTTTCCTCTTCTTTGTAGGCCACCAGGTAGAAATAGAATTCGGAGAAAAGGAGGGCCACCGGCTTAGCGGTGTGCTCTTTTTCTGTCCCGTCCTGCCGCTTGTAGCGGAATCGGATGATTTCCCTGTTTTTGATGAAAAGGGAAATATCCCACAGGGCATCCAGCAGCTTTCTGCCGTGCCGGGGCGGCACATAGCAGAAGGCTTCGTTCCGTACCAGGTCTTCCACCACCTGCCGCCCAGACTGCGGACAGGCTTCAATAAGCTTATCCAAAATGGTATGAAGCTCTTCTTTGGCAAAGGCCCGGCTTTCCAGAAGGATTTTCGCCATAGCCAGGATTTCCTTCCTGGTGAGGCATCTGCTTTCCTCCTCCACCAGACGGTATCCTTTCGCCTGCCTGTCGTAGCAGATGTCCGCTGCCCCTTCGTCCCTGTCGCCTGCCAGGTAGCTCCGGATGTCATCGATGTCCCGCTGGATGGATTTCTCCGTGACCCCGTACTCCCGGGCCAGAGCTTCCTTGGAAATTGTCTCGCCCCGGGACAGTCTGTCGAAAATGCCAAGGAGCCGCTGGCCTTTATTTTCACCGTCTGCCATATATCCTCCTTTCTACTTTCAGTATAGCCGGACATATGGACATCTGGTGGGTATGTCATCTTTTTTGCGCAAAAAGTCCATGTACAGGAAGGCACACTTCCTGCTCATGGACTTTGTGTATTCTATAATGAAAATATCTGCTTTCCCCGTATTTGCCAATAGATAAGCGGACATGACAGCACCACCCAACGATAGAACGTTTTAGAAGTCTTCACTTCATAGGAATTTCACATGCTTGTATGATTAAATTATAACTCATGCACCCCGAGCCAGGAAGCCCCAGGTTTGATCTTATTTAACTCATTTTTTAGCATAATGAGGCGCATTGGCAGAAACCGCCCGTTTCCGCCGTCCCTGCAGCTTCCATTTCTCCATGGAATCCGTCTGTTTCCATTTCTTATCTTGTGAAGCTAAATTTTTAGCTTATTTAGGTGACATGCCTGCCCCGATTTCATCATATAATATAATAAAGAAGTCAAAGACATGAGAGGAACGGTTATGGAAACAAAGCGGGAAATCATCATGCGCCAGATTGGCGCAAAAATTGCGTATCAGAGAAAGATTCACGGCTACAGCCAGGAGCAGCTCTCCCAGAAACTTCATCTGGGCAAGACCGTGCTGTCCCGGGTAGAACGGGGCAAGTACAACCAGAATATCTCCCTCAATATGCTGCTGGATATTGCCGAGGGTCTGGGCGTGCCGGTGTCGGTGTTCGTATCTTTCACGCCGGGGGAGCAGGCCCTCTGGAACGGCTACGGCCTCCGGGATACGGTGGTGACGGAGGGAGACGTGATGAAATTCGTCCGCCGCCTGCACGAAAAGAATCCGGACTCTCCCCTCTTTCATGATGACAAGTAAGGGAGAATGGTAAATGGTAGAAAAAGGCAGCGCCCTTCTGGAAATCAAGGGCGCTGCCTTTTTTGTGTGGGATAGGAAGCGGTGGTGTTGGAATAAAATAAAACCGGATACATGCCGCTGTGTCCAGTTTTTGATTTCTGAGCTGAGCACCCATAGTGCCACCGGGGCAAAGGTGTTGGCGCCAGCCACCAAAGGGAGATACCGCCATTATCTGATAAATCTCATAAGTATCATAAGGCATAGTGCCGCTAAAAGGGGTGTATTTCTATCGCCCGACAGGGCGGTTGCAGGGTTTTATAATAACTGGCGGCGAAGCCCCCCACCACCAGCGGTCAGCCTAATCTCTTCCATCTGGCACCTTTTTAGTACAGATGTCCAAACATTTCCTCATTGTGACGATTTTGATTTCCAAGTATAATAGGAGTAGAGAAAGGCGGTGCTCCAATGAACGAACAGACCTTATCGGATTTGCAGAAACGGCGGCATACGCGTGCTCTGCAGATTATCAAAAGATGGCGTCTTATGGATGATGATTTCATGAAGCGGTGTCTCAAGAATAACATTCCTGCGGTAGAATGCATTCTGCGGATCATTATGGAACAGCCCGATCTTCATGTATTATCGGTAACCATAGAGGACACGATCCCCAGTCTTTTGGGACATGGAATCCGTATGGACGTGCATGCTGTTGACTCTGCCGGAACTGAATACGATATCGAGGTGCAGCGTTCAGACAAAGGAGCCGGTGACAGAAGAGCCCGTTTCAACAGCAGTCTTCTGGATCTGAACAGCTTGAAAAAAGGAAATACCTATGACCAGCTGCCTGAAAGCTATGTCATTTTTATTACAGAAAATGATATTTTCAAGGCGGGACTGGCCCGTTACCATATCAATCGAATCATCGAAGAATTAAGCCGTCCCTTTAATGACGGAGAACATATCATTTATGTAAATGGAGATTATCGCGGCTCCGATGATATAGGTAAGCTGATGAATGATTTTCGTTCATCCAAAGTGGATGATATGATTCTGGAGCCGTTAAAGGAAACAGTCAATCGTTATAAAAATAACCCCAGGGAGGTGGCTGCCATGTGTGCCGATTTGGAAAAATGGAGTATGGATGAACGTTCTGAAGGACGGGCTGAAGGACGCGCCGAAGGACGCACTGAAGGCGCTGAACTGCTTGCCCGGCTTTTGAAGCTACTGCAGGCAGAGGGCCGCGCCGATGATGTCAGGCTGGCTTTGGAAGATAAGGAAGCCCGGGAAAAGCTGTATAAGGAATATCATCTGGATTAAAGAGGAACCGGACAAGGTTTGAGCCCTGTCCGGTTCACCTTCTTCGTTATTTTTATTCCGCAAAGGTCTGAGATTCATTCAAAGCAGTTTTCCTTCTCCTTCTTGAGACAGTTTTACCGGTTTAATCATAAGAGGCGCCTTTTATAATGAGCAGGAGCAGGCCCCTTCTTTCCTGTTCACCGGTATTTATATAAATGGAGACTATGGCGGATCCGATGATATAGGTAAGCTGATGAATGATTTTCGTTCTTCCAAAGTGGATGATATGATTTTGGAGTCGTTAAAGGAAACAGTCAATCGTTATAAAAACAACCCCAGGGAGGTGGCTGCCATGTGTGCCGATTTGGAAAAATGGAGTATGGATGAACGTTCTGAAGGACGGGCTGAAGGACGCGCCGAAGGACGCACTGAAGGCGCTGAACTGCTTGCCCGGCTTTTGAAGCTACTGCAGGCAGAGGGCCGCACCGATGATGTCAAGCTGGCTTTGGAAGATAAGGAAGCCCGGGAAAGGCTGTATAAGGAATATCATCTGGAATAAATCAGAACCGGACAAGGCTTGAGCCCTGTCCGGTTTTTGCTTTCCCTGCTGTATGTATGCAGGAATGGTCTTTAGTTCGCTTACCATTGAATTGACATCATAGCCTTTTGCCAAGCATTGAAAGGCTTCTGGGTTATGGCTTTTTTGACAAATAAAAAAAGCGTCGAATCATCGACGCTTTTTTATGGCGGAGTGAGGGAGATTCGAACTCCCGCACCGGTCACCCGGTCTAACGATTTAGCAAACCGTCCTCTTCAGCCACTTGAGTATCACTCCACATAGCTGACTTGTATAAGGATACACTATGAAGGGCCTGATTGTCAAGGACTTATTTTTTATTCTCTTCTTTTACGGCCTGCTGCTTTGCACCTCCATTAGCTTTCGCTTCCATGGTTTCATCAGTGGTATGACTCATTATCAGTAATGTTCTTAACAGCAGTGCCCTATTTCCCTTCCTTTTTCAGCATTTCTCCTTCATGTGACAACAGGGGCAGTTCATATCCCGGCTTCCTTCGTTTCTGCAGGCGGTCCCATATAGGAACAAAAAAGACCGGAAGCCCGGTCTTTTCTTATCGAATCAGATATACATTCACTTTGGGTTTCATACCCCATTTGTAGGCCTGGTCGTAGTTATCCACGCCCACATCGATAATATTTCCATGAATGGCGCCGCCTATATCATCGCAGATGGCATAGCCATAGCCTTCGATGTAGACTTCACTGCCCAGAGGGATAATATTGGGATCCACCGCTGCATGGCCTTTGCCTGCATAGGCACCCATGGCTGTCATCCCTCTTCCATCTCCGTCATTAGGCGTGTAGGCAGTAGCTTCCATACGGAATACTTTTTTATAGTTTCCTGTAAAGCGGGGTGCGCTGTCCAGTCTGTCCCATACATCACCGTCGGCAATGCCGGTTCTGGCCAGATTTTCTTCTGCCTGGAGCTGGCGCACTGCCTCAGCAGTCCCCTCCCCGTAAATACCATCGACACTGCCGGGATTATAACCGTGAAGGAGAAGTTTGTTCTGAAGACGGATAACTTTCTTCCCGGAGTCTCCCGGGGAAAGCACGGTTTCACCGCTCTGGGCCGCATACTCGGAGGTAATGCGGGACAGGGTGTCTCCATTCACCATGCCGGTGACGGAAAGGCCTTCGTCGCTCTGGAAGGCTTTCACTGCAGAAGCGGTATCGCCGCCGTAAATACCGTCTACCGCTCCATCCAGGTATCCCATTTTCTTCAGCTTCCGCTGAATCGATGAAACATCACTGCCGCTGTCACCGATACTGTAAAGGGAGGATCCTCTGTCGCCGCTTTCTTCCTCTTCCCTCTCTCCTTCGTAGGAAACAGAAGAGGTATCTTCATTTCTCAGGGCGCCATAGGTCATTTCATCAATGACACCGGAAACAGGAATGCCTTTGGCTTTCTGAAAAGCCCTTACGGCATTGGTAGTATCTTCACCGTATACGCCGTCAATGCCGCCTTTCAGATAACCTGCGGCCTGGAGCCGTACCTGCATGTCACTGATCATGCTGCCCCGGTTGCCCTCGGCGTAGACTACGCCGCCGCCGGGACGATAGCCCGCTCCGGCGGCCCGTTCAATCGCTGCCCGGGTATCATCATCAGCTCTGCCGGTAACAGGCAGGCCTTTGGCCTTCTGGAATAAGGCCACTGCTTCTTTTGTGGTGGAGCCGTAATCTCCATCTACTGTACGTGCAAGATAGCCTGCCGCTACCAGGTCGTTCTGCAGGGAAGAGACTTCACTTCCTGACATGCCGATAGACAGGGTCTGGGCAGACGCGGTAAGAGACGCCACCAGCCAGATGGCTGCGGCGCATCCCCATGTATATAAAGCACGCATTCATATCACCTCCATAGACTCCTGTATTTTACCATTTTCTGCCGATTTTGTAAAAAAAAGAGTAAAACCCTCATATTTCATACTGCAAATGATTCGTTTTTGAGGCTTGCTTAACCGGGCAGAAATACTGATTTTTTCGGTGGGAAATATTCTCTGAAAATACCGGAAATCGGGGGATTTCAGCCCAAGAGGAGAGCTGTTTTATCGGGGAATTGCATTTGGACAAATCTTTGGTATAAATGCCAAAAACCTCAAGGCGCCTTTTGCCTCCCCCAAGGGTCGGCCCCTTTTTATTTTCCCCTTTCCAGTCATATTTTTTGAATTGTCTAAATCTGGAAATCATATTATAATAATTATGTATGCGTAGCTTTCATTTCAAGGAGGAAATATGGAATCACTGAATCAACTGATTTCCACCATTAACGGATTTTTATGGTCATCTGTTATCATCGCCCTGCTGGTGGGAGCAGGCTTCTATTTTACTGTCCGAACCAGGGCTGTACAGATTCGTTACTTCGGACGGATGTTCCAGCTCATAGCCCATACGGCCGGCCGGAAGACCGAGGGAAATGAGGTTTCTCCTTTCCAGGCTTTCTGTGTCAGCACTGCTTCCCGAGTAGGTGTAGGCAACATTGCAGGCATCGCTATTGCCATCGTATCCGGCGGTCCCGGCGCTATTTTCTGGATGTGGTTTATTGCGGTCATCGGTTCTGCCACGGGCTTTGTGGAATCTACCCTGGCCCAGCTTTATAAGGTGCCAAGAGAAGACGGTAACGGCTTCCGCGGCGGCCCTGCTTATTATCTGAAAAACGGCCTCGGCCACCGTATCTGGGCTGCTCTCTTTGCTGTTCTGATTTCCGTTACCTACGGTATGATTTATAATTCCGTACAGTCCAATACCATTTCCCTGGCCCTGAACCATGCACTGGGTCTGGACCGTATGATGGTAGGCGGCGTGGTTACTGTGCTGGCCATGCTGGTCATCTGCGGCGGCATGGGCCGGGTAGCCCGGGTGACGGAATGGATGGTGCCTATTATGGCAGGCATTTACATCGTGGTTGCTCTGGGCATTATGCTCTATAATATTACCGAAATGCCCCATGTGTTCTACATTATCCTCCGGGATGCCTTCGACTGGCAGGCAGTATTTGGCGGCGGCATGGGTGCTGCTGTGCTCACCGGATTCAAGAGAGGCCTTTTCTCCAATGAAGCCGGCGAAGGTTCTGTACCAAATGCAGCAGCCACTGCAGATGCCACCCATCCGGTGGTGCAGGGCCTCATCCAGGCCTTCGGCGTGTATGTAGATACCCTTTTCATCTGCTCCGCTTCTGCTTTCATTGTTCTTCTTACCGGAGACTACAGTGCCACCGGCCTGACCGGCATCGAACTGATTCAGTGGGACATGTCCCAGTACTTCGGCAGCGGCGCTCCGAAAGCCGTTTCCTTCCTCATTTTCCTCTTTGCCTTCACTTCCCTTATTGGAAATTATTATTACGGGGAAATCAACATCGGCCATCTCACCCATAAAAAATGGCCGCTGAACCTCTTCCGCCTTCTCATTGCTGTCATGATTTTCTGGGGTTCCATTGCGGATCTGCCCCTTGTGTGGAACCTGGCGGACCTCTTCATGGCCTTTATGGTCTTAACCAACGTAAGCGCCATTATTCTTCTTTTCCCCCAGGCCCGGGCCTGCCTTCTGGATTATGAAAAGCAGCTGAAAAAAGGCATCCGGGTACCTCTCTTCCACCGGAATGTGCTGTCCGATACGAAGGGTATCGTATGGTGGGATGAGGAAAACAATTCCAATCATTTGAAACGGATGGAGAAATAAGGATTTCCAAAGAAAGCACGGACTCATTTACAAGTCTGTTCTTATCTATTGCTTCGTCATGGGATTTCCTAAACAGATGGCTGTTCACATCTAGTCATTTCCTGACAAAAGAAAACAATTGCTGCATCCATACTTGTCCAAAGGACTGTGAGGAAAGAGGGGCATCCCTTTTCCCCCACAGTCTTTTTTGGCAAAGGAAGAAAAAACGAGCACCTATCCCTCTCCTCTGAAAGGATTTCTTATAAAATAAACCATTTTCCTGTTTTATATCATTATACTAAGGAGGAAATATGATAATCAAAGCACCCTGCGGAGCCATGGAAGGCATGGAAATCCAGGGCATACATCAGTTTCTGGGTATTCCCTACGCCAAGCCGCCGGTAGGTGCCCTTCGCTTTATGCCCACAGAACCAGCGGAATCCTGGACAGGAATCCGTTCCTGCAGAAAACTGGGCCACGCTGCGCCTCAGCTCTATGTACCGGGACTTACTTTTCTGAAAAAAGAAGAGACTCTGGATGAAGACTGTCTTTATTTAAATGTGACCACCCCTGATACGACAGGAAAGCTTCCTGTGCTCTGCTGGATTCACGGAGGCGCCTTTCAGAAAGGATCTGCCACAGCAGGCATCAATCCGCCTTCCTTTGCCAGAGAAGGCATGGTGGTTGTCAATATGAATTACCGCCTTGGAGCCCTGGGATTTATGGATATGTCCGGTTATCTGGGAGATGCATACCGACAGTCCGGAAACAGCGGCCTTCTGGATATTATCGAGGCCCTCCGCTGGGTGCGGAAGAACATTGCTTTCTTTGGCGGCGACCCGGATAATGTAACCATTATGGGCCAAAGCGCCGGTGCCAAGCTCTGCGGTGCCCTGACCATCATGAAAAAAGCCAGGGGGCTGTTTCAAAAAGCCATTCTTTGCAGCGGCGCCGTGCAGTGCATTCGAGATGTACATACTGCCCGGTGCATAACAGAGCAGTTTATGGCCCATGCAGGTCTTACGAAAGACAGGGCCAATGAAATCCTCACCATGCCCTGGGAAGCCATTTTAAAAGCCCAGGCTCCCATGTTCCGCGGATTCAACCTGCATGCAGCAGGCCCTGTATTTGACGGCATTAATTTTGAAGGAAACGACGCCCTTGCCCTGATCCGGCAGCAAACAGGGCCGCGTATTTCCCTTCTCATGGGAACAAACAGAGATGAAACAAATCTCTACTGGCATATCTATCATGTGCATGACATGGATGAAGGGCTGGCAGAAAAACTCTTCGGCAATCGGGCCCCCATCGTTATGAAAAACTACAGAAAAATTCCCAAAGACGAAAACTTCCATCAGCGTTTCGTCCACTTCCTGACAGAATATATTTACCGCGCCGGCGACATAGACATGGCAGAAACCGCTTCCGACGCCGGGCAGGACGTCTATCTCTACCGGCTGGACTGGGACCGGCAGGCTTATAAAGCCTGTCATGCTTCTGAGACCCAGTTCCTCATGGGTATGGGCTCTGTCATCCACGATGTGGACCACTCGCCTGCCCATGAAGAGCTGAAAGAAGAAATGCACGGCGCCTTTACTGCCTTTATAAAAGAAGGCATACCCACTGCAGAGAGCATGCCGTCATGGCCGAAATTTGGCAGAGAAAACCGCCGTATCATGGTCTTTGACCATCCCTGCCATGTAGAGAGAGCTGCTGCATCGGAAACAGACCCGGCCATGCCATTCCAGGTATTTGCTCTGTAGAATCTGTACATCAAAAAGGGGCTGCGAAAAAATAATGAAAATTTTTTCACAGCCCCTTTTTGATGTCTTTATTTGGGTTTAATGACAGTAAGTGACTCGCCCCATTGTCATCTCCAGCGGCATTCAATGTCAGCATCAGGGCAAAGGATTCTGAGCAGAGAGCTCTTCCGCCGCCATGGAGCTTCCTCACTTTGAAATGAGATTTCTCCACTTCGAAGCGCTTTCGTCAAAATAATGATGTGGCAGCTGCTGCAAGCCTCGCGCTGAAGTCATGTCAAACTTAAGCCCCTTCCTCCGCGCAGCAGATGTCAAACTTCGGGCCCTTCCGGGCCTGTCAACCTTGATACCGCTGCAGACAGCATCAGAAGGTCTTATCCAGATGACCCACTACTTTTTTATTTCCTTTTTTCTCATCCCGTTCTTCCAGTTTTTGCATAATGTCGTAAAGATCTACGCCGGCGTTTTCCCAGAGAACGAAGAGATGGTAGAGGAGATCGCAGGATTCATCTATGATTTCTTCCTTGTCTTCGTGCTGATCGGCAATAATGACTTCAGAAGCTTCCTCGCCTATTTTTTTGTCGATTTTATTCTTACCTTCCTTCTGGAGGTAATTGGTATAGGATTTTTCCTGGGGATGAATTCTTCGGTCTTTGATTTCTTCAAAGAGCGCATGAAGGATGGTAAGCGTTCCTTTCGCTTTTGTATTATCCCACTGGGCAAGGCTCCGATAGAAGCAGCTGCGGTTTCCTGTATGGCAGGCAGGGCCTTCCGGAATGGCCTCCACTACCAGAGTGTCGGCATCGCAGTCCACGTAAATGCGCTTGACATGCTGGAAATGGCCTGATTCTTCGCCTTTATGCCACAGTTTCTGGCGGCTGCGGCTGAAGAACCAGGTTTCTCCGCTTTCCACCGTTTTAGCCAGAGATTCGGCATTCATATAGGCCACCATGAGCACTTCGCCGCTTCTGGCATCCTGCACCACTGCCGGCACCAGTCCCTTTTCATCAAATTTGATATTTCCGATGTCTACTGACTCCATAAATCCTCCTTATATCCGCACGGGAATGCCGTGGGCTGCCAAATATTTTTTTAAATCAGGAATGGCGATTTCGCCGAAGTGGAAGACTGACGCCGCCAGGGCCGCATCGGAGCCTGCTTCAAAGGCTTTCAGGAAATCTTCCATTTTCCCTGCGCCGCCGGAGGCAATGACAGGGATAGAAAGCTGCTCTGACAGGGTGTGCATGAGTTCCAGGTCATACCCCTTTTTCTCCCCATCGGTGTCGATGGAGTTCATGCAGATTTCTCCGGCCCCCAGCTCCATGCCTTTCCTGGCCCATTCCAATACGGAAATACCGGTGTTTTTCCGTCCGCCTTCGATGTACACGTCCCATCCGCCCTGGTCATTCCGTTTGCCGTCGATGGAAAGAACCACGCACTGGTTTCCAAAACGCTCGGCACTTTCCCTGATGATTTCCGGATGCATGACGGCGGCAGAGTTGACAGATACCTTGTCGGCACCAGCCAGCAGCATGGTGCGGAAATCATCAGCTTTGCGGATGCCTCCTCCTACGGTAAAGGGGATGGTCAGCTCTTCCGCAATGGCTTTCACCGTGTCCACAAAGGTTTCCCGCCCTTCATGGGTTGCGGTAATGTCATAAAAGACAAGTTCATCGGCGCCGGAGTCGGAGTAGTACTTTCCTAAAGCCACAGGATCATCTACGTCCTGCAGGTGATGAAATTGTTTTCCTTTGACCACCCTGCCATGGTTCACGTCCAGACAGGGAATGATTCTTTTTGCAAGCATAGTATGCTCCTTTGCGTTTTAGAAAAACAGGGGATGCCTCGCAGCCCCGGATTCAGAGGGGGCTGGGAAAAGGTTCTTAAGATTGACCGGCCTGTGGCCGGAGGGTTCTTAGGTTTGACGGGCCCCTGGGGCCCGAAGGTTGTGGACTGCCCTGTCGAAAAATGAGTCTAAATTTCGCAAAGCGGTTCCTTCCCGCTGACTGCTGTTTAATGCCTTTTGATTCAAACGCTGCACGTACCAAGATTCTTCGCCTGCGGCTCAGAATGACTGTGAGGGCGGGAAGGTAAGGCCGTAACGCTGAATTTATGCTCATTGCCCACAGAGCAATCCACAACCCTCGGCCCGGAGGGTCGTCAAACTTACGCCCCTTCATCCGCGCAGCGGATGTCAACCCTCGCCTGCGCAGCAGGCGTCAACCGAAGCGCGCAGTGGCTCCTGATGCGGCTCCCTTATTCCTGGATTTCCCGTATTTCTTCCATGGTTACTTTTCCCTCATAGAGGGCTTTGCCTGTAATGGCTCCGTACACTCCCATGGCAGACAGTTTCCGGAGATCTTCTGCACCGGAGACGCCGCCGGAAGCAATCAGGTGGATGCCTTCCAGAACCTGAAGTTTTTTCATCATGTCGAAGTTCGGGCCGGAAAGCATGCCGTCCCGGCTGATGTCCGTATAAATCAGCGTATTCACGCCGTGGGTCAGGAGTGTTTCTGCAAAGGTCATGACCTTGCGGCTGCTGCCGTCCACCCAGCCGTGGGTAGCCACTTCGTCTCCCTTGGCATCTATAGATACGGCAATATGATCAGCGCCAAAAGTTTTGGCGGCCTGAATGGCAAAGTAAGGGGAAGCAGCGGCTTTGGAGCCGATAATGACCCGATACACCCCCATGTCCAGGTAGTCTTTAATGGCCTTTTCATTGCGAATACCGCCGCCCACTTCCAAAGGGATGGTGAGGACTTCACACATTTTTCGGATGATTTCCTTATTGACGCCGTCCCCTTTGAAAGCACCGTCCAGATCCACCACATGAAGGGCTTTGGCCCCTTCTTCCTGCCATTTCAGCGCCATTTTCACCGGATCATCGCCGTAAACGGTAAGGTTTTCTTTTTTTCCCTGCTGCAGACGCACGCAGTGCCCATCTTCTATATCTATCGCTGGAAATATTTTCATTTCATCAACCACTTTGCTAAACGATCCCAGATGGCCATCCCTACAGAGCCCGATTTTTCAGGGTGGAACTGGAATCCCAATACATTGTCCTTCCCCACCACAGCCGGTACGGTGACACCATAATCGGCAGATGCAATGACGTCTTCCGTATCTCCCGGTGTCTTGTAGTAAGAATGGACGAAATATACATAGGAATGAAGGGGCAGGCCTTCCAGCACTTCGTGGGGCCGGTGAATGACCAGTTCATTCCATCCCATATGGGGCACTTTTAATTTCCCTTCCGGAAAATGGACAATCCGGCCGGGAAGAAGGCCCAGGGCAGGAATATGTCCATTCTCCTCAGAGACTTCATAGAGCGCCTGCATGCCCAGGCATATGCCGGCCAGCTTTTTTCCATTTTTCACTTCTTCCCGGATAAGGCCAGACAAACCGTAGCCATCCAGATGCTCCATAGCATCCTTCATGGCACCAACGCCAGGCAGGATGAGGGATTTGGCGCTTCGGATAACTTCCGGATTTCTTGTCACTTCCACAGAAAGGCCGGCCCTTTCCGCCGCCCGGACCACATTGGCCAGATTGCCTGCGTCATAATCGATAATGGCTGTTTTCATCAGAGCACTCCTTTGGTCGATAATACCCTGCCGCCTTCCACGGTAACCGCTTCCTTCAGTGCATGGCCCAGCCCTTTGAAAAGAGATTCTACGATATGATGGCCGTTTTCGCCGTAAAGGCAGGCCATGTGCAGGTTCATCATACCGTGCATGGCAAAGGCCAGGAAGAATTCTCTGGTCATTTCCGTTTCAAAGGTGCCGATCCGCTCCACCGGGATTTTCACATCGTACACGAAATAGGGCCGTCCGGAAAGGTCCAGCACAATGCGGGACAGTGTCTCATCCATGGGGCAGAAGAAGGCGCCGTAGCGGCGGATGCCCTTCTTATCTCCCAGCGCTTTGAGGAACACGCTGCCCAGGGCAATGCCCAGGTCTTCAATGGTGTGATGATTGTCCACTTCCATGTCCCCCTGGCAGGTTATGGAAATATCCATGCCGCTGTGACAGGCAAGGAGGTTCATCATGTGGTCGAAGAAACCGATACCCGTGGTTCCCTCAAAGCGCCCTTCTCCATCGATGACAAGGGAAATGGCAATGTCTGTCTCCCCTGTTTTTCTATGAATCTCTGCCTGTCTCATGAAAGCTCCTTCCGAAATACTTCAAGGAGGGCATCATCCACATCCCTGGTGGTCACAGTAATGCGGTAGGCATTGGGCAGCTCTCCGCTATTCCGGTAAATCTTCACCAGAATGTCTTTGGCTTTCAGGGCTTTGAAAATTTCTTCATGTTTGCTTTCCACCTGGACCAGAAGGAAATTGGTGCAGGATGGATATACGGTGAGGCCGGGAATTTTCACCAGTTCATCAAAAAGACGGTTCCGTTCCTTCACAATGTCATCTCCCACCCTAAGAATTTCCTCCCTGTGTTTCAGTACGATGGGCGCAAAGAGCTGGGTAAAGGCATTGAGGTTGTAGGGCGCCTTGATTTTGCCGATGGCATCGATGATTTCCTTATCAGCTGCCAGATAGCCGCAGCGCATGCCTGCCAGACCGAAGGCTTTGGACAGGGTGCGGAGCACTACCAGGTTCGGATATTTTTTGATTAAAGGCAGCACGCTTTCCTTCTGGGCAAATTCCATGTATGCTTCGTCCACGAAAACAAGATTGTCAGCCGCCTTCAGCACTTCTTCGATAAAGGAGGCCGGCAGCAGGTCGCCGGTAGGGTTATTGGGGTTGCAGATGACTGTGATTTTCGGCTGGTATTTCTTAACCGCTTCCAGAATGCCTTCCTTGTCCCGGCGATAGCCTGCCAGGTCCCTCACTTTGATGGCGCGGGCCCCCAGGGTTTCTGCTCCCAGTTCGTACATGTCGAAGGTTGGCGTATGAACCAGGATCTGGTCTCCCGGGTTTAGAAATGTGCCCAGAAGGTAGGTAATCATTTCATCACCGCCGTTACCGCAGATGATGTTTTCCGGAGCCTGACCGGTGTATTCCGCCAGAGCTTTTCGAAGGTCATCAGCCATGGGTTTCGGGTAAATCTGGGGTTTAAAGGTATCCAGCGCTTCCACCAGTTCCTTTTTCAGGGATGGAATGGAAAGAACGTTAAAATAGTTTTCATTGGCATTAATCACGTATTTTTCTGCAATAGGAGCCACATAGTAGGGTTCAAAATCTTTAATTGTATTTCTAAGCCATTCAGTCTTCATCACGTACCTCCATCGCATGAGCATGAGCGGTGAGCCCTTCTGCTTTGGCAAAGAGCTGCACTTTTTTAGAAATTTTACGGAACGCTTCCTCACTGTAGCATTCCACACTGCTGTGTTTTACAAAATCATAAACCCCAAGGGGCGAGGAGAAAGCAGCGGTACCGGAGGTGGGCAGTGTATGGTTGGGGCCCGCCATGTAGTCCCCGATTGGTTCAGAAGTGTATTTGCCGAGGAAAATGGCACCGGCATTATAAATAAGGGGCAGGTATTTTTTCGGGTCCGGCAGCTCTACTTCCAGATGCTCCGGCGCAATCTTATTGACGATATCAAAGCACTGTTCTGCATCTTTGCAAAGGAAAGCCTTGGCGTACTGGTCCACGGAGGTCTTCATGATTTCATAGCGGGAAAGCTCTTTCATCTGTTTTTCCATTTCCTTCTGCACCGCCAGGCCGAAGTCCTTATCCGGTGTAATGAGGAATACGGCAGCCCGGGGATCATGTTCAGCCTGGGAGAGTAAATCGGCTGCAATCCACTTCGGATTGGCGCTGCCATCAGCCACGCAGCATACTTCTGAGGGGCCGGCAATCATATCAATGCCTACCGTACCGAAAACAAGGCGTTTGGCCATGGCTACGAAAGCGTTGCCGGGTCCTACGATTTTAAATACAGGCTCCACCGTTTCCGTGCCGTAAGCCAGCATGCCGATGCCCTGGGCACCGCCGACCTTATAAATTTCCTTCACCCCGGCCACATAGGCAGCAGCCAGGATATTGGGGTTCACTTTTCCGTCTTTACCGGGCGGAGTAGCCATGGCCACGGATGGGCAGCCTGCCACCATGGCCGGCACCGTATCCATAAGCACCGTGGAAGGATAGGCAGCCCGGCCGCCGGGAACGTAAACGCCTACCCGCTGGATGGGGAGGAACCGTTCTCCCAGTTCCACGCCGTCCCGGAAGGTTTTGGACCAAGATTTCCTGACCTGCTCACGGTGGAATGCTTCAATATTTTCCTTTGCTTCCTTTAATACGGCGAGGAATTCAGGACCTACAGCCTTGACTGCCTCTTCGATTTCCGACTCACTCACCCGGAAGTCCGTAAGGTCTACACCGTCAAATTTCTTTGTGAGTGCACGAATGGCTTCATCTCCCCCCTCCTTCACCTGAGCGAGGATGGCGGACACTGATTTTTCCAAATCATCAGAGAGATTCACATTTCTATTAGTCATGGTCCTCACTTCACGGAGGGTCAGCCCTTTTTCCGGTACTTCAATCCATTCCATTTCTATGCCTTCTTTCTGTGGTCAATCCTTTTTGACCACCTGTATGAACTGATTCAATTCATCCTGTTTCATCTTGAAGGAGACCTTGTTGCAGATGAGACGGGCGGAGAAATCCATAAAATAATCGTAGGCCTCCAAGCCATTTTCACGGAGGGTCGTGCCTGTTTCCACAATATCCACAATCACATCGGAGAGTCCCACCAGAGGAGCCAGCTCCACAGAGCCGTTCAGCTTGATGATATCAATGGGCTGGAAACGGCCGGCAAAGTACTTCCTTGCAATGGAGGGATATTTGGAAGCCACCGTGAGGATGCGTTTATTCATCACATCCCTTTTCCCCTTGATACCGGACACAGCCATGCGGCATTTGCCGATACCCAGGTCAAGGATTTCATAGACATCCTCTTCACCGTCTTCCATGAGTACATCCTTGCCAACAATGCCGGCATCAGCGGCACCCCGCCTGACATAGACCGCCACATCCGGTGACTTCACCAGAGTCACCCGGATGCGGCCTTCCTTATCGGTAAAAATTAATTTTCTGCTGTCATCGGAATAATCGGGGAACTGATATCCTCCATCAGACAGGCTTTTCATCACTTTCCTGGCAATACGCCCTTTGGCGAGAGCTATATGAAGCATATCAAAGTCCTCCCAGTTTTCTTTCCATTTCCTCTTTAGACAGTGCCTCTTCCCCTACAAGGAAAGAGCCTTTCTCATAGGAAGCTATCATGCGGTAATCGCCGGGGATAATGCGGTTCTTCCGGCTCACTCCAAGGACGGAGTATCCTTTATGCCTCCAGTCCATCAGAGTCAGTATCAAATTTCTGTCCGCCTCCTCATACACCACGGCCAGATCACAGGAAGGAACCATTTCTTCCAGCAGATCCTCTTCTGCCATGACCTCGTAGAGAAGGTTCATGTTAAGGCCAAAGCCGCAGGCCGGGCGGGGCACCTGGAACTGGGCGGCCAGCGAATCATAACGGCCGCCGCTGATCAGGGAATACAGGGCGCCATCAGCGTAAATCTTGAACACCATGTCCGTATAATAACCCATGTGGGAAGTAAAGGCAAAATCAAGCTGCACAGAATCACTGTAGCCTGCTACATCCAGGTATTCGTAGACCTTCTGAAGACGGCTGAGTGATTCCATCATGCCGTGATTCAGGCACAGCCCTTCTGCCCGCTTCAAAGTAGATTCATAATCCCCAAAGAGCCGCGGCAGCTCCAGCAGCACATCCCGCTGGATTTTCGTAATAGGAAGCCCGTCAACCAAACCATCAAAGGCCACCAGATTTCTCTTCTCCATATATTCCCGCACCTGGGACAGCTGCTCCTTTGTCAGATGGAGCTCATCGAAAAGGGCGTCCATATAGGCCACAGTGCCCAGGTCGATCCGCATATCCCGGATGCCCACGGACTTTAAAAACTCCGCTGCCATGACCATGACCTCGCCGTCACACTCCGGCGTCTCATCGCCCAGCACTTCCACGCCGCTCTGGAGAAAATATTTCCCATGGGTGGACTTTCCATAATATTCACGGAACACCATGGACACATAACCAAACTTCAAAAGCTGGGACGGATCCGGATACTCCCGGGCCACCGTCTTCACCAGAGGCACCGTCACATCCGGCCGCATGACCAGCACCTCGCCGTCGGGCCCTATGGTCTTTATCATCTCCCGCTGGAGCTGGGGAAAATAGGTGCCGTAGGTATCATAATCCTCAAAGGTGGGAGTCTGGATAATCTTGCACCCGTGCCGCCGCATGACGGAAACCACAGCGCTCTCAATGCGGTCGTAATTCTTCATTTCTTCTTCATGGACCATTTTCAGGTCATCCATTGTACGAGCCATTTGCGCCCTCCTCTCTTTCTTATGGTTAATACATTACCACGCTAAAGTAAGAAAGTAAAGAGGGAAGGCAGTAAAAATTGTAAAAAAGTAGAAAAAGCGTCCTCTCCGGTGTGGGATATGGCGTCAGAGGACTGGCATTTGTACCTGCTGTGCTGTATATCGCAAAATAAAAGAAGCTGTGAAAAAATGATTTACATTTTTCACAGCTCCATGAGTCTATAGCCAGGGTTACGTAATTTCTTTATCATCAGTGCTGGCCGTCTGACGTCTACCTTCTCTCCAGTATCTTCTCCGCCCTCTGTATATCCTTCTGAATCTGCGCCGCCAGTGCTTCCGGCGAGGGAAAGCGGATTTCGCCGCGGATTCTTTCCACCCATTCCAGGGTAAAGGATTTTCCGTAGATATTGCTGTCGAAGTGGAATATGAAGGTTTCTATGGTCCTTTGTTTCCCTTCAAAGGTAGGATTTTTCCCAATGTTGGTAATCGAAGGATACCTTCTCCCATCAATCAGGGCAAAGGTGGCATAGACACCGTCTTTGGGAAGCACCCGGTTTTCCGCAAAAGACAGGTTAGCCGTAGGAAAGCCGAGAATATCATGGCCCCGGTGAAAGCCGTGGACCACGCCGCCCTGAAGGGTATAGTTCCTTCCCAGAAGGCAGGCCGCTTCTTTCATCTGTCCCTGCTGGATGAGCTGCCTGATGGCAGTGCTGGAAACGGTTTTCCCCTCTTCCTCTGTAAGACCGGCCACAGAGACCGGTATCTTTTTGAAGAGGAACCATTCTTTCAACAGACGGCTGTTTCCTTTGGCCTGTCTGCCGAAGGTGAAGTTTTCCCCTGCCGCAAGGCCGGACAGGCCGGGAAGGCTTTCCAGCTTTTCCAAAAATTCTTCGGGCTCCTCTTTGAGGAATTTCTCATCAGGCCTGAGGAAGAGGGCAAAAGCCATGCCCGCTTTTTCCATGGATTTCGCCTTTTCTTCCCTGCTCTGGAGAAGAGGCACCTGCACCTTTGGTGCAAGGACGGCCATAGGATGGGGCCAGAAGGTAAGAACGCCGGGTATGGCGCCTTCCCTATCTGCCAGTTTCCGGGCCAGGCGCAGCACTTCCTCATGACCCCTGTGGCAGCCGTCGAAGAAGCCCATGGCCAGCACGAATTTTTTATTTGTGGGAAGTTCTTCCCATGAATGATAGATTTCCATAAAAGCCTCAG
>ERZ773109.353-NODE-353-length-26175-cov-11.974885_pt1 | contig 26175 bp, 31 predicted proteins | sample MGYA00580569_ERZ773109 | MGnify/ENA primary metagenome ERZ773109 (study PRJEB29015, sample SAMEA2737852) | human gut metagenome | biome: human gut; feature: human-associated habitat; material: faeces | place: China | collected 2012 ...
GAAAAAGACAGGCGCTATGGCGTTATTCGGTGAGAAATATGGTGAGAAGGTACGTGTCGTATCCATGGGCGATTTCTCCAAAGAGTTCTGCGGTGGCACACATGTAAAACACACAGGCGAGATCACTGCATTCAAGATCATTTCTGAGAGCGGTGTCGCAGCCGGTGTACGTCGTATTGAGGCGTTGACAGGTGATAATGTATTCGCATATTATAAGAATATCGAAGCTGAATTAGAGAGAGCTGCAAAAGCTGCAAAGACAACTCCGGCTGCTCTGGTTGAGAAGATCGAGCATATGATGGCTGAGATCAAGGCGTTAAATGCAGAGAATGAGTCCTTAAAGAGCAAAGCTGCCAAAGAGGCACTTGGCGATGTTATGGATCAGGTTGTAGAAGTAAAAGGTGTAAAACTTCTTGCAACAAGTGTTGCAGGGGTTGACATGAACGGCTTGAGAGACCTTGGTGACCAGCTCAAAGGAAAACTCGGAGAGGGCGTTGTAGTGCTTGCTTCTGAGGCAGACGGCAAAGTAAATCTTGTCGCTATGGCAACAGAGGAGGCAATGAAGAAAGGCGCTCATGCAGGAAACCTTATCAAAGCGATCGCAGGAAAAGTTGGCGGTGGCGGCGGCGGACGTCCGAATATGGCACAGGCTGGCGGTAAGAATCCGGCAGGAATCCCGGATGCGGTAGCCGAGGCTAAGGCAGCGCTGGAAAATCAGATTAAATAATAATTTGATGAAAAAAATAGAATTGTCTGAATTTTTCTAAATATAAGAAAAACTATTGACGTGAACATTTTTTATGCTATAATAACTTATAGTGCAATGAAATTTACCCAAACAGTTGAATATGCACAATACGCAACTGGAGGGAGGTTAGGTGTGAGATAATGTCTAGTGTAATAGTAAAAGAGAACGAGACTTTAGATAGCGCTTTACGTAGATTTAAGAGAAACTGTGCTAAAGCAGGTATCCAGCAGGAGATTCGTAAAAGAGAACATTACGAGAAACCAAGCGTAAGACGTAAGAAAAAATCTGAAGCAGCAAGAAAAAGAAAATACAATTAATGTATGTAAAAGAAGCTATCGTGTATGCGGTAGCTTTTTTTTGAAATTTAAAGTCAGTTTGTCAGAATCAGTTTTTTATTGGATTGTTTTACCTGAAGTTTACAATTAGAAAACAAAAAAAATACAATTAATATCATAAATATCTTGACACTGAAATATGTGTATGATAGACTTTTCTTCGTGTGAAAAATAAAAATCGTTTTTTCATGCAAATGTATGACCACTCAGATTACTGAGGCAGCCTAACGGACAGGCGGGTCGGTTGCCGGTGTGGTGAGGAGACCACGTTATTGATTGAGTCAGAAGCTCAAATTTTATAAGTTGATAACTTTATAATCAGTGTGTAAGCACATCATCTTGTGAAACGGTCAATAAGAGTGACATATATTTGCAGTTGCGATGCAGGCAAAGGCAGAAAGCAGAAAGCGGCAGGCAACGGATTCTTTGAAAAACGATATTTGGGATCGCATCGAGAGTAAAAAGGATTCCAATATGGAGAACGAAGGTCAACAGAGATGATTGCGCAGGCAGTTGTCTCTTTTTTTATGTGATCGAAAACATCATTTCTATTACATAAAATGTGAAAATGATTATCTTAAAATTATAAATTGCAATGGAGAAAGTTATGAACAGAGAAGATCAGAAAAGAGCTCCCATTTATGAAGCACTGGAAAAATTCAGGAAACAGCGTGTCGTACCATTCGATGTGCCGGGGCATAAGCGGGGCCGTGGCAATCCTGAATTAGTGGAATTATTAGGGGAAAAATGTGTAGGGATCGATGTGAATTCCATGAAGCCACTCGATAACCTCTGTCATCCGGTATCGGTTATAAGAGATGCGGAGGAACTTGCAGCAGATGCATTTCATGCAGAACATGCATTTCTGATGGTGGGAGGAACTACTTCTGCAGTGCAGAGCATGATTTTGTCAGTCTGTAAGAGAGGGGATAAAATTATTCTTCCGCGAAATGTACATAAAAGTGCCATCAATGCACTGGTGCTTTGCGGAGCAATTCCGGTTTATGTGAATCCGGAAGTGAATCCAAAACTCGGAATTTCTCTTGGAATGGAAGTGCCGTGTGTAGAGCAGGCGATCAAAGAGAACCCGGATGCAGTTGCAGTGCTTGTGAACAATCCGACTTATTACGGTATCTGTTCGGATATCCGTTCTATCGTAAAGCTTGCACATGCGCATGGCATGAAAGTGCTCGCAGACGAGGCACATGGAACACACTTGTATTTTGGAAAAAACCTTCCGGTTTCAGGCATGGAAGCCGGTGCTGATCTGGCAGCAATTTCCATGCATAAGTCCGGTGGAAGCCTGACGCAGAGCTCCATTCTGCTTGTAAACAAAGGTGTCAATGCAGATTATGTCAGACAGATCATCAATCTCACACAGACTACAAGCGCATCGTATCTTCTTCTGTCAAGCCTTGATATTTCAAGAAGAAACCTTGCGTTAAGAGGTGAGGAATCCTTTGCCAAAGTGTCCGAGATGGCAGAATATGCAAGAAATGAGATCAACAATATCGGTGGATATTATGCTTATGGGAAGGATCTGATCAACGGAACCAGCATCTACGACTATGATGTGACAAAGCTTTCTATCTACACGCTTGGTATCGGGCTGGCAGGGATCGAAGTGTATGATCTTCTTCGCGATGAATATGATATTCAGATCGAATTTGGGGATATCTGTAATATTTTGGCCTATATTTCCATTGGAGACCGGACACAGGATATTGAGCGCCTGGTGGGGGCGCTGGCAGATATCGCAAGACTGTATAAAAAAGATAAGGCAGGACTTTTATCCGGTGAATATATAGCACCGAAAGTCATCCGTTCACCACAGGAAGCTTTCTATGCGGAAAAGAAATCCCTTCAGATCCGTGAGACCAGCGGCTGTATTTCCGGTGAATTTGTCATGTGCTATCCGCCGGGAATCCCAATCCTGGCACCGGGTGAGATGATCACAGATGAAATCATCGAATATATTATTTATGCGAAGGAAAAAGGCTGCTCCATGCAGGGAACGGAAGATCCGGCAGTGGAACATCTGATGGTGCTGGTGTAAGAGATGAGTGATCCCGGAGAAAACGGTGGAAACCGGGACATGGAAGGAGAAGCAGAAAAATGGAAATGTGGTTTTCGGAGCTTCACACATCGAATGTAAAGCTCTCAATGAGAATTGAAAAACAATTATTCAGCGGTAACAGTGACTGCCAGAGGATCGATGTTCTGGAATCGGTAGAATTTGGCAAGTTTCTGGCTTTGGATGGAGATATCCTTTTTTCCGAAAAGGATGAATTTATTTATGACGAGATGGTAACGCATGTGCCGATGGCAGTACATCCGGACGTGCGTCACGTGCTGATCATCGGTGGCGGTGATGGCGGCGTTGCAAAAGAACTGACACAGTATGATTCCATAGAAAAGATTGATGTTGTGGAACCGGATGAGATGTTAGTGGAAGTCTGCCGGGAGCATTTCCCGGAGCTTGCCTGTGGTCTGGATGATCCGCGTGTGAATGTGTATTATCAGGATGGACTTCGTTTCCTGAGAAACAAAACGGAGGAGTATGATCTGATCATCAATGACGCAACCGATCCATTTGGGCATACTGAGGGACTTTTTACCAAGGAATTTTACGGAAGCTGCTATAAGGCGTTAAAAGAGGACGGAATCATGGTTTATCAGCATGGAAGTCCATTTTATGATGAGGATAAGGAAGAGTGCATGAAGATGCACCGCAAGGCATTCCGTGCATTTCCGGTAAGCCGTGTATATCAGGCACATATTCCGACGTGTTCGTCCGGCTACTGGCTTTTTGGATTTGCTTCCAAAAAATATCACCCACTCAACAATCTGCGCGTAAAAGAGTGGAAAAAATTACATATCAAAACAAGATATTACACAACGAATCTTCACCGGGGAGCCTTCATGCTTCCGAAATATTTAGAAGACATGCTAGAGGACGAGGAAGACAGGTAGAAAAATATATTAAGTAAATAATGACATGGATAATTGAGAAACTCATAAAAATCCAAATTGAAAGAAGAGTAGGAGGAGGTTCGCAATTATCTAAAAAACAATAACATGAAAAAGGAGAAATAAAAATGAGCAGAGTAATGATTATCGGATGTGGAGGCGTAGCTTCCGTAGCAATTGCAAAATGTTGCCAGAACAGTGATGTTTTCACTGAGATTATGATCGCAAGCAGAACAAAGTCCAAATGTGATGCAATGAAAGAAAAATTACAGCCAACAACAAAAACAGTCATCACAACCGCACAGGTAGATGCTGACAACACAGAGGAGCTGATCGCACTAATCAAAGAATACAAACCGGATGCAGTATTAAACGTTGCACTCCCATATCAGGATCTGACCATCATGGATGCCTGCCTTGCAACAGGAGTGGATTACATTGACACTGCCAACTATGAAGCAGAGAATACGGATGATTCGGAGTGGAGAAAAATCTACGAAGAACGCTGCAAGAAAGAGGGATTTACAGCATACTTTGATTATTCCTGGCAGTGGGCTTACAAGAAAAAGTTTGAAGATGCAGGTATTACAGCAATCCTTGGAAGCGGATTTGATCCGGGTGTGACAAGTGTTTATTCCGCATATGCATTAAAACATTATTTCGATGAGATCCATTACATTGATATTTTAGACTGCAACGGCGGCGACCATGGTTATCCATTTGCAACGAACTTTAACCCGGAGATCAATTTACGAGAAGTATCTGCGATGGGTTCTTACTGGGAAGATGGTCACTGGGTAGAAGTAGAGCCAATGTCTATTAAGCGTGAATATGATTTCCCGGAAGTAGGAGAAAAAGATATGTATCTGCTTCATCATGAGGAGATCGAATCACTTGCAAAAAATATTCCGGGAGTCAAGAGAATCCGTTTCTTCATGACATTCGGACAGAGTTATTTAACACACATGAAATGTCTGGAAAACGTTGGAATGCTTTCCACAACACCGATCAACTTTGAAGGAAAAGAGATCGTGCCGATCCAGTTCTTAAAAGCATTATTGCCGGATCCTGCAAGCCTTGGACCAAGAACGGTAGGAAAAACAAACATCGGATGTATTTTCAAAGGTGTAAAAGACGGAAAAGAAAAGACCATCTACATTTACAATGTATGCGATCATCAGGAGTGCTACAAAGAGGTTGGTTCTCAGGCAATCTCCTACACAACAGGAGTTCCGGCTATGATCGGAACAATGATGGTAGTAGAGGGACTCTGGAAAAAACCTGGCGTATTCAATGTAGAGGAGTTTGATCCGGATCCATATATGGAAGCACTGAATAAATGGGGACTTCCTTGGGTAGTCTGCGAGAATCCGCAGGAAGTTGAGTAAGAAAAAGGAATGAACAGACAGAATGAGAATTGAAGAATTAAAAACACCATGCTATGTCATAGATGAAAAACAGTTGAAAAAAAATCTTTCCATTCTCCAGAAAGTGGAAAAGGATACCGGATGCAAAATCCTTCTTGCACAGAAAGCCTTTTCCTGCTTTTACGAATACCCGCTGATCGGTCAGTATATCAGCGGAACAACGGCAAGCGGACTTTTTGAGGCTCGTCTCGGAAAAGAGGAAATGGGAAAAGAAAACCATGTATTTGCTCCGGCGTATAAAGAAGAGGACGTGAAGGAACTGGTAAAAATCTGCGATCACATGGTTTTTAATTCTTTTTCGCAGCTGGAAAAATACAAAACTCTCTGCAAAGAAACCAGCGTGGGAATCCGTATTAACCCGGAGTGTTCCACACAGGGGGATCATGCGATCTATGATCCATGTGCAAAGGGTTCGCGTCTCGGTGTGACAATTGCGCATTTTAAAGAGCAGTTTACGGATGAGATGTATGATTATGTGGATGGACTGCATTTTCACACGCTCTGTGAACAGAATGCGGATGATCTTGCAAAAACCTTAGAGGCGGTAGAAGAAAAATTCGGCAGTTATCTTTACAAAATGAAATGGCTGAATTTTGGCGGCGGACACCATATTACAAGAGCAGATTATGACATCGAACTGTTAGAAAAATGCATTCTGCACATGAAGGAAAAATATGATCTTGACATTTATTTAGAACCGGGCGAAGCGATTGCATTGAATGCCGGATATCTTGCCACAACCGTTATGGATGTGGTAGATAACGATATACAGACGTTGATTCTGGACGCATCCGCAGCATGCCATATGCCGGATGTGCTGGAAATGCCGTATCGTCCGCCACTTCGCAGTTCGGGAATGCCGGAGGAAAAGAAGTATACTTACCGGTTATCTTCCTATACCTGCCTTGCAGGCGATATTATCGGGGATTATTCTTTTGACGAAGAGAAAAAAGTGGATGACAGACTGTATTTTGAGGATATGGCGATTTACTCCATGGTGAAAAACAATACATTTAACGGAATCCCGCTGCCGGATATCGCAGTGATGGATGAGAGTGGTGAATGTAAAGTGATCCGCAGTTTTTCTTATGAGGATTTTAAAGGAAGACTGTCATGAGAAAATCCGGCCGGATGGAAGAACATGTAACAGGATGAAGCTATGATTCATGAAAAGACAACACGGAAAAGGCAGGAAAACAGAAGTATGAAGATAGAAAACAGAACTCCGCATCAGGATGGATTTTATATGCCGGGGGAATTTGAACCGCAGGATGGTGTGATCTTAATCTGGCCGAAACGTCCGGGTTCCTGGCCATATGAGGCAAAAGAAGCCGGAAAAGTATTTGCAGAGATTGCCAATAAGCTGGCAGAGACAGAAAAAGTATATATGCTGACAGAACCGGAAACGGAAGCGGCGGCAAGAGAGCTGCTGTGTGAGAATGTAGAAATTTTAACAATTCCGACAGACGATGCATGGGCAAGGGATGTCGGACCAACCTTTGTGACGGATGGAAAAGAAGTCCGTGGGGTCAACTGGAGCTTTAATGCCTGGGGCGGAACCTATGATGGCCTTTATCAGGACTGGCAAAAGGATGATAAGGTTGCAGAAGAATTTTGTAAACTGACCGGTTATGATTATTATGATGCGGCTCCTTTTGTGCTGGAAGGCGGTTCCATCCATTCAGACGGACAGGGAACGGTGATCGCAACGGAAGCCTGTCTGCTCAGTAAGGGAAGAAATCCGGAACTTACGAAAGAGCAGATCGAAGCAAAATTGCAGGAATATCTTGGCGCAGAGAAAATCATCTGGCTTCCAAACGGAATCTATCAGGATGAAACAAATGAACATGTAGACAATGTCTGTGCATTTACAAAACCGGGTGAGGTTGTCCTTGCATGGACAGATGATGAGAGTGATCCGCAGTACGCACTTTCAGCAGAAGATCTTAAGGTTCTTGAACAGGAGACAGACGCCAAAGGAAGAAAGTTCCGTGTGCATAAAATGCCAATCCCGAAGAAACCAGTCTGTATTACAGAAAAAGAGCTGGCAGGTTACGTGTTTGAAGAAGGCGAGGATACAAGAGAAGCCGGAGAACGGTTAGCGGCAAGCTATGTGAATTTTTATATTGGAAATAAAGTTGTCCTTGTGCCGCAGTTTGGAGACGAGCATGATGTTCTGGCAACAGATTTATTGCAGAAGCTGTTCCCGGAGCGTGAGATCGTGCCAATCTTTGCAAGGGAGATCATCATCGGCGGCGGCAATATCCACTGCATCACGCAGCAGATACCAGTACGTGGCTGACAGATTTCCTGTTCTCACACACATTATTTCAGAGGTGTGATAACAGAGTATCAGAAACAAGTTTGATTTTGAAAAATGAAGAAAGCGAGATAGCACAGTTATGAGCAGAAAACGTAACGTCACAGTAGCCGCAGTTCAGATGAAATGCAGCACACATGTGGAAGAAAATATCGCAAAGGCAGATGCGCTTGTCCGGGAAGCGGCAGAAAAAGGAGCACAGATCATCCTTTTGCCGGAACTTTTTGAAAGACAGTATTTTTGCCAGGAACGCAGATATGAATACTATGAATTTGCAAAAGAAGTGAATGAAAATGATGCGGTAAAACATTTTTCTGCACTGGCAAAGGAATTGTCTGTTGTCATCCCGGTCAGCTTTTATGAAAAAGATGTGAACCGCCTGTTTAATACTGTTGCAGTGATCGATGCAGACGGAAGTAATCTGGGCATATACCGCAAGACACATATCCCGGACGACCATTATTATCAGGAAAAATTTTACTTTGTTCCGGGAGATACCGGATTTCAAGTGTTTGATACAACGTATGGAAAAATAGGAGTCGGCATCTGCTGGGATCAGTGGTTCCCGGAGACAGCAAGAGCCATGGCGGTCAAAGGAGCAGAGCTGCTCTTTTACCCGACAGCGATTGGCAGTGAACCGATCTTAGAGTGTGACAGCATGCCGCACTGGAGAAGAGCGATGCAGGGACATGCAGCAGCAAACCTCATGCCGGTGATCGCAGCAAACCGTATCGGAACAGAAGAAGTAGTTCCATGTGAGGAAAACGGCGGACAGAGATCAGCACTCACATTTTACGGATCTTCTTTTATCACAGACCAGACCGGAGAACTTGTGGCAGAGGCAGACCGTGAGAAGGAGCAGGTCATCCTCGCAACGTTCGACTTAAATGAAATGCAGGAGAACCGCCTTTCATGGGGAATCTTCCGGGACAGAAGACCGGAGTGCTACGGGGATATCTGTAAATAAAAAAGGACGCATGAAAAACGAAAAAATTTTCATGCGTCCTTTTTTGTGCAATTTGACATCATAATTTTAGTATCCGAATTCTTCACCAATTAGAATGACCTTAATTCTTCCCTGAATACCGCTTCGTCTTGTGATCACGACCTGATTACAGATACAGTCAGGAGAGAGGCAGTCGGCACAGACTCCGGTGACAGCACATGGTGTCTGCTTGTTCAGACGTACACAGTTCATAGGAGTTGCGGTTAAGTGGACACGGTCAACAGCTTCTGCAACGTCCTTTGCAACCTTGTTCATTCCGGCAAGAATAATGACATTTTCAGGACCATAGATCAAAGCAGCGACCCGGTTTCCATTACCATCGATATTGACTAATTCTCCATCAATTGTCATGGCGTTGGTGCTCATGAAATAGTAGTCAGCCATCAGTGCGTCGTGGAATATTTTTCTGGAATCTTCCGGCGTCTTACAGACAGCCCGGTCTAAAAACTCAATATCGGCTGAACGCAGTGCATCCATCATGCCGGTTTCCTCTAGTGTCATGGAGCCGCCGTGAGCCACGACTGCACCGGATGGCAGGAAAGAAAGTGCTTTCTCTACGGCTTCTTTTGCGGTCGGGTAGTAGTATGCTTCCATTCTTCTTTTTTCAAAATTTTTGATCATGGTATTGGCGAGTGTTTCGTAATATTTTGCTTTTGGTGTCATATGATCCTTCTCCTCCTATATAACTCTTTGACTTTTATTATAAGCGGATTTTTTCGTTATGCAAGCGCTATTAAAATAATTGAAAACGATCAGATTTTCTTCTATTAACAATTCTGAAACAAAACTCAAACAAATTCAAAATAATATATGTTATGATGTAATCAATGGACAATGATAGAAACCAGAAAGGAACAGAAAAATGATACACATTCTTGTAGTGGATGATGATAAAAATTTAAACCAGACGGTCTGCACCTATTTAAATGACTGTGGATTTGAGGCAAAAGGCGTTTTGAGTGCGAACGAAGCCTATGACGAGATGTATAACAATCTCTACGAGCTGATCATTTCCGACATTATGATGCCGGAGATCGACGGATTTGAATTTGCGGAGACAGTGCGTCAGGTCAATAAACAGATCCCGATCCTTTTCATGTCGGCTAAGGATGATCTTCCTTCCAAACGGAAAGGATTTTTAGTTGGAATCGATGATTATATGGTAAAACCGGTGGAGTTAGCAGAACTTGAGATGCGTGTGAGGGCACTGCTCCGGAGAAGTAATATCGAGATGGAGCGCAAACTTATTGTCGGAAATCTGGAGATGGATGCGGACGGCATGACTGCAATGATAAATGGGGAGGAGATACCGGTCACAACACGCGAATTCAATATTTTATATAAACTGTTGTCTTACCCGAAAAAAACATTTACAAGGGCACAGCTTATGGATGAGTTCTGGGGGCTTGATTCGGGAACGAGCCTGCGGGCTGTGGATGTCTATGTGACAAAGCTCCGTGACAAGTTTTCCACCTGCGATGGATTCGAGATCAAAACTGTGCGTGGACTTGGATACAAAGCGGTATTGCTATAGAAAGGGATTGCCTGAAACCATGAACAAATTGAACCATACCAACACAATCAAAAATGACCGTTTTCCATCGTCCCTGTTTCTGGTGTATTTTCTCGTATTGCTGTTAATGTCCGGTATTCATACAGGAATTATCGTAGGTATGAATGCACTGGGGTGGAACAAAATCATACAGGTAATTTTACCGCTTGGTTACTGGACTGTTGTGGCAGTTGGATTGACACTTTTTACGAAAAATGTGATCCGGAAAAGCTATGAAAAGCCAATGCATGACCTGGCAGATGCAACAAAAAAAGTGGCAGAGGGCGATTTTTCAGTGTATGTTCCGACACTTCACACCGCTGACCGGCTGGATTATCTGGATGTCATGATTATTGATTTTAATAAAATGGTGGAGGAACTCGGCAGCATTGAGACGTTGAAAACAGACTTTTTCTCCAATGTTTCCCATGAGATCAAGACGCCGCTTGCAATTATCCAGAACAATGCGGAGCTGCTCTGTATGGAAAAGAAGCCGGAGAAACAAAAAGAATATGCCGAAGTGATCTTTCAGACTACAAAGCGTCTGTCGGAACTTATCAGTAATATTTTAAAACTGAACAAGCTTGAAAAACAGGCGATCACGCCGGTAGCAGAAGAGTACGATCTGTGTGGACAGCTTGCGGAATGTGCCGTGAATTATGAGCCGGTGTGGGAGAAAAAAGATATTGGATTTGATGCAGATATGGAAGATTCTGTAAAGATCACGGCAGACGCTGCGTTGATGGAGTTAGTCTGGAATAACCTTTTTTCCAATGCAGTGAAGTTCACAGAACCGGGAGGAACGATAAAGCTGACTGAGCAGTCGGATGATTCTGAGATCCGTGTGTCGGTGGAGGATAACGGCTGCGGAATGACGGAAGAGACAAGGAAACATATTTTTGATAAATTTTATCAGGGGGATACATCCCATGCAATGGCTGGAAATGGACTTGGACTGGCGCTTGCCCTGCGTGTTTTGCAGTTAAATGATTATAAAATCGAAGTGGAAAGCGAACCGGGACGCGGCAGTAAGTTTACGGTGATCATTCCGAAGAGGTAGAATATTGGATAACAGACAGAAAGCGAATTTCTGGGAAAGCGTAGAAAAATGAGTGAGTTTGAGAGTTTTGATTATACGAAAGTGACGGTTGCCGAGAATCAGATGTCACAGTATATGGATGGCTACGAGCATTTTGGATGGAAGGTAGATTTCAATGTCCCCATAGAAAAAGGAATGGGAAAAGTAACGATCCACTTAAAGCGGAGCAGGACTGTTTTAAATAAAATGGAACTGACACGGTTACAGAGACATTTTGAGGCGTGCATGAGTGAGATTGTGGCGCTCGAAAATTCCACAGAATCTTTTGCAATGATCGCGGCACTGACCAGTGGGGTTTCAGGCTGTGCATTTATGGCGGGTTCGGTATTCGCTGTGACGGCTGCAAAACCGATCATCTGGCTGATGATTTTGCTCGCAATCCCGGGATTTTTTCTGTGGGGAATCGCATATCCGCTTTATAAAAATGTGAAAAAGTGGAGAGCGGAGAAAGTGAAGCCTCTCATTGAGGCAAAGCTTGATGAGGCGGAAAAAGTGTGCGAGAAAGGGCATGCGCTGTTATAGCTGTAAAACATCTGACGGAAAAATACGGTGGCACGCTTGTGGCAAGCCAGGAGAAATACATTTTAATAATTCCGAAACAAAACAGAAGCAATTCGCAAACAAAACCTCTCTATGATACAGACAACAAATGAAACACAGATCATTACAAAAAAGAGAGGAAACATAAAATGAGCGAAACATTATATTTAGTAACAGGAGCAGCAGGATTTTTAGGAAGTCATGTATGTCATCAGTTGTTGGAGCGTGGAGAAAAAGTGAGAGCATTTGTTCTTGATGGTGATCCGGCAATCAAATATATTCCAAAAGAGGCAGAGATTGTAAAGGGAGATCTCTGTGATATCGATTCACTCGAAAACTTTTTCAAAGCACCGGAGGGCACAGAGACAATCGTGCTCCATGTGGCAAGCATGGTCAGTGTCAATCCTGATTTTAACCAGAAACTTGTGGATGTGAATGTGGGTGGAACCAAAAATATCATCCAGAAATGTTTAGAACACAAAGAGTGCAAAAAACTTGTCTACGTAAGTTCTACCGGAGCGATTCCGGAACTTCCAAAGGGACAGAAGATCAAAGAGGTAAATGAGTTTGATGCAGAGAAAGTCGTGGGCTGGTACAGCAAGACCAAGGCGATGGCAACACAGGCTGTTTTGGATGCAGTGAAAAAGGAAGGATTAAACGCATGCGTCGTACACCCGAGTGGTATTTTAGGGCCACAGGACTATGCAGTGGGGGAGACTACAGGAACCATTATTAAAATCATCAATGGCGAAATGCCGATCGGCATGGGCGGAAGTTTTAACCTCTGTGACGTGCGTGACCTTGCAGCGGGCTGTATCGCAGCAGCCGATAGAGGACGAAAAGGCGAATGTTACATTCTTGGAAATGAGGAAGTAACGTTAAAGAAAATGTGTGAACTGTTAGACAAAGATCTTCACTGTGGCACCTGTAAATTTTATCTGCCGCTCGGATTGGCAAAACTGCTCGCAAAGCAGATGGAGAAAAAGGCAGCGAAAACCGGTGCGAAAGCATTGATGACGACATTTTCTGTCTACAATCTGGAACGCAATAATGCATTTGACTATTCCAAGGCAGAAAAGGAACTGGGCTATCATACAAGAAGCTATGCGGAGACATTGCATGATGAGGCAGTGTGGCTTAGAGCAGAAGGAAAAATTGCATAAAAGGCAGTGAAAAGGAAAAAAGTTTATAACGGAGATTTTTGTGATATGAAAAAAGTATGTGTTGTAACCGGAGGCGGCTCCGGAATCGGTTTTGCAGCTGCAAAAGAGGCAGCAAAAAAAGGGTACTATGTAATGATAGTTGGACGAAATGAAAAAAAACTTGCAGGTGCAGTAGAAGAATTGAGAAAAGACGGATGCGAAGCAGAAGCGTATAGCTGTGACGTTTCAGACAGGGAACACTGCTTTGCGCTGGCAAGGCATGCGGCGGAATGTGGGGCAGTAAAGGCCGTGCTGCATATTGCCGGAATGAGTCCGCATATGGGAGATGCGGAGAAAATCATGCAGGCAAACGCACTTGGAACCGTCAATATCAACGATGCATTTTTTGAAGTGATCGCAGAGGGCGGCTGTGTGATCGACACAAGTTCCACTTCTGCTTACATGGCACCGTCGTTTATTATGCCAAAAAGGGTTTATCCGCTTGCATGTACAGACCGGAAGCTTTTTATGGATAAAATGATGAAAAAAGTAAAAATGTTTCCACGGAAAACAAGAGAGGGTGTCGCCTACAGTATGAGTAAGCATTTTACTATCTGGTTTGCAAAGCAGGATGCAGCACGTTTTGCCAGAAAGAATGCCCGGGTGTTAAGTATTACGCCAGGAAACTTTGAGACACCGCTCGGAAATCTCGAAAAAGAGGAAGCGTCCACCTATCTGAAATTTGCGGCAATCAAGAGAAATGGACTCCCGGAGGAGATTGCACCGCTTTATGTTGCACTGATCGATGAGAGGTTAAGTTATCTGACCGGCACAGACATTCTCTGCGATGGAGGCTGTATCGCAGGCGGAGCCAGTGCCTTTGCGAGATAAAAGTCATAGTAATTAGCCAATCAAATTGAATCAATTGTATTTTTATAAAGAATCCGCTATACTGAAACAGATTTAGTATAGTGGATTTTTTGCATTTGGGAGAACATTTTGATTACAGTAGCAATCGCAGAGGATGAAGCGGCAGTCACAAGGAAGCTGACGAATATGGCGCAGGATGGAAAAACATGGGAGAAGATGAATGCATAAAATGAATGCTAAAAAATCCGCAGATTATTGCAATCTGATAGAAAATGTAAAAAACAAATATCGAAAAAATCCTATATATGCTAAGAACACACCACATATTAAATATATGCTGATAGGTCAGGATTTCGGACCGCCTGAAAAGGAAGAGATAAAGGGTACGATTGCAAATGTCCGCAAGATGAATGATGGTATAGATGTGATGTTCCATGAAAATGTAGATTTGGAAGCAAGGGATTCACAGACGGATAAAAATATTGTCGGATACTTTGAACTGCTTGGTAAAAATGAAATTGACAAGAAAAAATATCCAGATTTGTTTTTCTGCAATTGTAATTTGGGCTATCGCAGAGATAAGTATTCTGGAAATATGACCAGAAAGATATTGGCAAATGATGCAGCTGAAATAAAATCATTGATTGACATTATAGAGCCGGAAAACATAATCTGTCTGGGGCTTGATACATCTGTGGTTGTAATACGAACTCTGATTGATAAAAAGTTTTCCTGCAATAGAGTATCTGAACTTATAGGAACTGGAGAACCTTATATTTATGGAGAAACATATATATATCCTGTAGCACATCCGGGGTATTGGGGTACAAGTACAAGAGGGGAAGATAATGTTATTGCAGATTGGATGAGAATTAGAAAATAGGGAGATGCCACAATGCCATTTAAGATTGTCCGCAACGATATAACAAGAGCAGGTGGACTGGGGAAGCTATGCATATCAGTGCACAAAGGAGCAACTGGAAAAATTGATGGAACAGACTGGATGTGAAATAGATAAGATGAATGAATTGGCATCTGAGAAAATCTATGGTATTGTGTTTGTTGAAGAGGTGTAAATCTTTTAGAGACCGGAGAAATTCTGGTCTCTTTATTTCGATTACCACTGTCCAATAAAGCCAAAATGGTTTATACTTTTTATCAAGTGAAAGAAGAAAGCATTAAAAGTAGATTTGATGGCAAAATTATAAAAGGAATGATGGATATACTATCAGGGTAACAAAAGAGGAATTTTATGCAGGTGGCAATAGTGATCCACGAAATCCGAATATCTTAAAAATGTTTGGTTTTGTAAATGTTGGTGAGCGTGCCGGAAGTGGTGTCGATAAGATTATGACTGCATGGGCAGAACAAAACTGGAAAAAACCGGAATTTGATTTCTCAGAGCGCAGTGACAGGGTAATATTAAAGCTCGAAGTTGGACAAGTGGTATATATTCCGGGGGCTGCTGATATCAGAAATGAAAATACAAATCAGGAAAAAGCAACTGCTGTGTCAAAAGAAGATAAAATACTTGAGTATATCAGGCAGAATGGAAGTATTTCTTCTCAAAAAGCCGCTGATATAGGGGGTTATAAGTCAAAGACAGGAGCTAGAAAATTGCTTGATAAGATGATAGAAAAAGGATTGATTACGAAGATTGGAAATGGACCGGCAACTAAATATGTGATTTAGTGGTCACATTGCTACTTATCGAACACTTTATTGAACACTATCGGACACTTTTGCGGGCTATCGGACACTTATTAGCATAGGCTGAATAAAAATATTTGTGCAGAGACTAACCACACAAATGGATTAGAAGGTGAAATATGGATTTACAGAACATACAGAATCAATTAAATACAGAATTTGCCAAGTCAGAGACAAGAATCATATTCTGGTTTGATGATAAAGATATTGATTACATAAATGAAAAAGTGTTGGACACAATCAGCAACATGCTGCAGGGAGTTCATCCGAAAATGGCATAAAATGTAGCTGTGAAAGAAACTAAGTCAGGTGCAGCTGGATTATCTTGTAGATGTAATTATGACATGGATTCAAAAAGAAATGGAGAGAGGCTAGTGCATATATTTGTAGATGCAGATGCGTGTCCGGTAGTGGGCATTGTAGAAGAAATTGCAGAGAAATATAATATTCCAACCACATTGCTGTGTGACACAAATCATATTTTGTATTCTGATTACAGCGAGGTGATTGTAGTAGGTGCAGGAGCAGATGCAGTAGATTATAAGCTGATCAGCATTTGTCATAAAGGGGATGTAGTAGTAACGCAGGATTATGGTGTCGCAGCGATGGCTCTTGGAAAAGGTGCATATGCTATTCACCAATCCGGTAAGTGGTACACGAATGAGAACATAGATCAGATGCTTATGGAGCGGCATCTTAACAAGAAGGCAAGGCGTAGCTCTCATAAGAATCATATGAAAGGACCGAGAAGGCGTACAGAAGAAGATGATGTACGCTTTGCACAGTCCTTTGAAAAACTTGTTGCAGGCTTTAAGGATATTCATACAGGTAAGATAGAAGAGGTTATGCTGATTAAGAACCAGGCAGACCTTGATGCATTCAAGAAAATGTATGGAATAGATGGAGAGATAGAGAAGGAATACTGATATGAATATACAGATATTTGGAACAAAGAAATGCAATGATACTAAGAAGGCGGAGCGTTTTTTCAAGGAGCGGGGCATAAAGTATCAGTTCATTGATATGAAAGAAAAAGGTATGAGCAAAGGAGAATTTAATTCAGTAGCTCAGGCAAATGGTGGATTAGAAAATATGGTTAACTGGGATGGCAAGGACAAGGATTTACTTGCTCTTATTAAGTATATCGCAGATGAAGATAAGCTCGAAAAGGTGCTTGAGAATCCACCGGTAATTAAAACACCAGTAGTAAGAAGCGGAAAGCAATCAACACTTGGTTATCAGCCAGATATCTGGAAAGGATGGAACTTGCGGGAATGATACGAATCGTATCACGTATGTGAAACCGTCGTTAAAATGGCATGAGAACTTTCTACTTCATAAGCGGTTTTTTTTCATGCTTATGAAGTAGAGAATTTTTACCTTATCGTAAATTCGCAAGATAAATTATATGTATCGTAATCCCAATCTCTTTCACTTTCAAAGAACGCAAATTGTTTAATCAAACGATAGTGTCCAGCAGGCAATTCTCCATAAAAACTTTTAACATCAATTTCTAATGTTAATCGTTCGTTAGGCTTAATAAAGCAATCCTTTTCATTGCTCTTTGAGGGGTCATCAAGCTGTTTAAGTTGATACCAAGTGCCGGATTGTTCAGCTTCTATTTCAAAATAATCTGGTGAATATTGGTATTCTTTATCAGAAGTATTTTCTATTAGAAATGAAAGGTGCTTTAAGTCTAAATCCTTTTCTGTACTCATTGAAATCTTCAAATCGCCCAAAGTGTCAAGCGCTTCTTCACTTCCATAAGGAGAAACCTCATATTCTTCGGAATAATCTTGTACTACATGATTATCACTGTCCTTTGCTTGACTACACCCAATAATACACACCAATAACAATAAGGTTAGAAACATACATATTATTTTTTTCATTTGTCCTTATCTCCTTTCTTTTAAATTTATAATAGCAATAAAATGTCTATTTTCAATCAACTTTCATTGCAATTTATTTTCACTGTAACACATGCTCCCCCTGCTTTATTATTAGCAATTTGGATATTTCCGCCATGTCTTTCACTTAAAATCTTACTAATATTCAGCCCTAACCCCAAATGTTCAGTAGCTATATCTTTCGATGATTTATAAAATGGTAATGTCGCTTTTTCAATATCAATATTTTTAAACCCGCAACCATCGTCTGAAACAGATATAACTAAATTATCATTCTCTATTACTACGCTAATAGCAATATCACTTTTTGTGTATCTAATACTATTGGAGAGTAAGTTTTCATAAATCTGCATGACTGTATCTAAATTGATAAACAAGGTTATATTATTACCGCTTGTAGTAATTAAAAAATGTTTGTCATAACAAAGTGCTTCTGCTGTGTTATTAAAATTATCAATAAGTGAATGAAATGTAATCTGTTGTCGTGGAATATCAATATCCTCTAACCTGTATAAGTTCGTCATAGCATTTACATATTTTTCAAGACGTGAAATATTTTTTGACATTACTGATATTTTATCTAATATTTCTTGTTGTGATACTAAGCCTTTGGGAATAAAGGAAAGCAGCATAGTAGCATGACCCTTTAGTAAAGTCAAAGGAGTGCGTAAGTCATGCGAAAAAGCAGCATTTAGACGGCGCTGTTCAGCAAATTGTCGAAACATAGTTTCATTATTTTTCGACAAACAGTCTTTCATTTTTTCAAAGGCATGACAAAGTTTCCCCATTTCATCATTTAATGGATATGATAACGTAAAATCTAAGTCATTTGCTTCAATTTTATGATACGCATTAGTTAATAGCTTAATAGGTTTCGATAATTTTTTTTTATAAAAAAATGTTACACAACATATCATACTAATAGATAATACGATAGGAATAATTGCAATATTTAATGAACCTAAAGCACTGTCAATAAGCCTATCCCGGTTTGTAAAATTAGGTAAAACTTCGATATATGAAACATGGTTCGGATAGACATATTCGTGTACTGGGCGTTCTTTTTGATAATCAACATTGAACTTGCATATCTCGTTTCCTTTCGTGTCAAATATTGTGTATTTTGTTTGGTCATTACTATAAGTGGCGGTAAATGAGCCATTTTCCGGTATATCATACCTCGTTGACAGATTTTCATACTTATAGTTTAAATTTATTCTGTATCTGTCAACCATTGAAATTAAAAGTATACAAATAATTATTCCAATCAACAACGAAAACAAAGCATAAAGAACAAAGGACATTCTAATACTCATGCTATTTAACCGATTGAACAATCTGCTTCTCTTTAATTTTTCCATCTATATCCGCACCCCCAAACAGTTTCAATGTAAGGTCTATCGCCTAAAGATAAAAATTTTGCCCTAATACGTCTGATATGTTCTGTAACAACTGTATTATCACCAATGCCGTCTAATCCCCAAACTTTTTCATAAATAGTTTCCCGGTCAAAAACAATTCCTTTGTTTTGCGAAAGGAAAGATATTATATCAAATTCCTTTTTGGTAAAAGCCATATCCTTATTATGATAAAACACAATACGTGAGGAATAATCTATAACCATATCTTCATCAAATTGCACCTTTGAAGATATATTGTGTCTTTTTTCTCTGCGAAGATGCGCTGCAATGCGAGCTTCTAATTCATCAACAGAAAATGGTTTTATTACATAGTCGTCTGCGCCAATAGAAAATCCTTTTATTTTATCACTATCTTCAATGCGTGCTGTTAAAAAAATTATAGGGCATGAAACATAATCCCGTATTCTTTCACAAACAGTAAATCCATCAATATCTGGCATATTAACGTCTAACAAAATAATGTCAGGTTGTTTTTCTACTTCTTTTAATGCAGCATTTCCTGCTGTTGCAGTATATACCGTATATCCAAGTTTGCTGAAATAGCAATATAGCATTGATACAATTTCTTTTTCATCGTCTACAATTAAAATACTCTGCGCCATAAATATACCTCCCTTGTAAATATCTGATTTAAGATTATCAAACAAAAATCTATTTCTAATCAATTTCTTTAATTTTCGATGTCATTAGATATTATATATGGCAGTATGAGTGATAGCAACCTTACTCTGCATGTTTTATGCTCTATTACTATCAATACTATGATATGTGTACTCATATCTTGAAAGAAAGGTGAACGGTAAAATGTAACTAAGTGAAATGATTATGAAGCAGAGTAAAGAGAAATTTGATTTTAAGGCTTTCGGACAAGCCATTAAAGCAGCAAGAAAAGCAAAGGGAATATCACGCAATCAGTTAGCCGACACGCTGAATATTGCGCCCCGATATATCGCGTCCATTGAGAACAGCGGGCAGCACCCAAGTTTACAGATTTTGTATGAGCTTGTAACCCTGCTTGACGTATCAGTAGACCAGTTCTTTTTCCTGGAACGTGAACAGGAGAAGTCCACACGCCGCCGTCAGCTCGATACCATGCTTGACACTATGAGCGAAACGGACTTAAAAATCATGTCTGCTACTGCAAAAGGCATAGAGGAAGCCAACAACGACAGGACGGGGGAATAAAGTTCCCTCGTTTTTGTCTGCATAAAGTGATTGAAGCGTCGCAGGATTGCGGCGTTTTTCTTTTGCTCTCTTTTGGCATACTGGGAGTTTCATTGTAGTGATAAGTGAGGAAAAAACTTTCTTAGCAAGCATAGGAAAAGAGTACCCTTTTCCGTATTTCTGCCCGCCCGGTCGGTCAGAAATTACTTGTTGGGAAGTGTCCCAAACCCTCTATGAGAACGAGGAGCGAAAAACCATGAACGGACGCAAAAGGACGGTACAGGTCAAATTCTATGTAACAGAGGAAGAACGGAGCTTGATTGAGGAAAAAATGAAGCTCGTCCCCACAAACAACATGGCGGCATATCTGCGCAAGATCGCTATTGATGGGTACATTATCCAAGTAGACCACACGGACATAAAAGCAATGACAGCGGAGATACAGAAAATCGGGGTGAATGTCAATCAGATCGCACGTCGCGTAAACGCAACGGGGAATGCCTACAAAGAGGATATAGAGGAAATCAAGGGGGTGCTTGCGGAAATATGGCGGTTACAAAGATTAAGCCTGTTAAAAGCACTCTAAGCAAAGCCCTTGACTATATCGAAAACCCGGACAAGACAGACAATCAAATGCTCATATCCTCTTTCGGGTGCAGCTATGAAACGGCAGATATTGAGTTCGGCTATACCCTCTCGCAAGCGAGGGATAAGGGTAACAATTTAGCCTTTCACTTGATACAGTCCTTTGCGCCGGGGGAAGTGGACTATCAGAAAGCCTATGAGATCGGGCGGCAGCTTGCCGACGCAGTAACAAAGGGGCAGCATGAGTATGTACTCACGACGCACATTGACAAGGGACATATCCATAATCACATTATTTTCTGCGCGGTCAACTTCGTAAATCATCACAAGTACGTTTCCAACAAACGGACGTATTACGGCATACGGAACATGAGTGACAAGCTGTGCCGGGACAACGGGCTTTCCGTCGTCGTCCCCGGTAAGGGCAGCAAAGGAAAAAGCTATGCGGAGTACCAAGCGGAGAAAACCGGGACAAGCTGGAAAGGCAAGCTGAAAATCGCCGTGGACGTGCTCATTCCCCAAGTTTCCAGCTTTGAGGAACTATTGCAGCGGTTACAGGCGGTGGACTATGAGATCAAACCGGGAAAATATGTGTCATGCCGCGCACCGGGGCAGGAACGCTTTACCCGCCTAAAAACCCTCGGCGCAGACTATACAGAAGAAGCCATAAGGGAACGGATAGCGAGCAAGCGCACCCGCGCCGCCAAAGCTCCAAAGGCAGAGCGTAGGGGCGTTAATCTTCTCATTGACATTGAGAACAGTATCAAGGCTCAGCAGAGCCGGGGCTATGAACAGTGGGCGAAAATCCACAATCTGAAACAGGCGGCAAAGACTATGAACTTCCTTACCGAAAACAAGATTGAACAGTACGCCGATCTGCTTACCCGGATAGAGGAAAGCGCCACGGCAAGCGAACAGGCGGGGGATAGCCTAAAGGAAGCGGAAAAGCGTCTTTCGGATATGGCGTTGCTCATTAAGAATGTCACTACCTACCAAAAGACAAAGCCCCTCTATGAAGCCTACCGCAAAGCCCGGAATAAGGAGAAATACCGGGCAGAGCATGAACGGGGTATTATCCTCCATGAAGCGGCGGCAAAGGCATTAAAGGCGGCGCAGATTGGCGGCAAGCTCCCCAGCGTCCCCGCTCTGCCAGCAGAGTATGAAAAGCTGCAAGGGCAGAAAGAATGGTGCTAGAAAGCCTTTATGCCGATTATGTCAAGCTGAAAAAACAGGTACAGGAATATGACATTATCAAGCGGAACATAGACAGCATTTTACAGGCAGAGAAGCAGCCGGAACGAAAAAGAGAAACAGAACGGTAATAAGGTGCTATATCGTGGAAAAAACAAGAAAATTATGATAAAATGAATATGTCCTTAGATTTAAAAAGCAGGTGTAAGCATGAAAACAAGAAAGAAAAAAAGTAAATATTTGATATATAACGAAAACACAAAGCTACTTGAAGTAAAAGCTGATACCAAAAGTAAATTTCAAACTTTTTTAGAGAGAAAGAAAATTTACTTTGAAACAGTTATGATGTTAGCTCTTTCTATTGCAGGAGTTATAGTGTCAATCGTTAGTGTTAAAGTTGCAATGGTTGCAAATGATATATCTTTGAACGAACAACGGATAGAAGATTTAGAAAAACAACCCGCTTTTATTTTAGATATAGAAGCTGATGAGGATAAAATGAAATATGTTATTAAAAATGTTGGTGGAGATATAAAGTATGGGAATGTGTTTGGTGATGTAGTGCTTATTGTCGCTGTTTATGATGAACAATATGATTATTTAGGAAAAGGGTATATTCTTTTAGGGGGATATTTGGAAAAAGACTTTTCTACATATGACTTTGAAACGAATAGTTTTGAAATGTATAGCACATTAGAACCAAAACCAGTCACACAATGGGTAGATAAAATCCAAGAGATAATAATAGAGCAAGGTTTTTTTTGTGGGATAGAGTGTACAGAGTATTTCGATTTTATGTATACTGATTATAAACAAGAAATGATTAAGAAAACTATGGTAGTTCAAGGGGGTATTATTAAGGATATAGAAAATACTAGTGATTATGAGTTCAAAATACGTGTGGATATTGATGATTTGGAAAATGAACAAATATGTAGTGAAATAAAAGAACAATTAGAACATTTGGTAAGATATAATAGTGTCTACAATTAGAAAAAACCGGGACGCGGCAGCTATCATATAGCCACCGCGCGCCCGGTTTTCTTATGGGTGCAGAGATTGGATTGTTACGCAATAGGACGGCATTTTCGGGGGTAAAGGTATAAATCCCTTACTGTTTCATCTTCCCACCCGGAAAGCCGCATAAATCAAGGCTTATTTTGCCCCTATCGCGTCACATTCGCCCGCATTTTTCTCATTCGCTCGGCGGTCTGTCTGCGGGTGATATGCTTCCGGCAGTCCGGGCAGTAAATCGCCCGGTTGGAGCTGGACACAAAAGGCGCACCGCACACACTACAACGGCGCATATCCTCCGCATGGCAAAGCTCGGCGTACAGCTCCTTATCTGCGGGCAGTACGGCAATACGGAACCATTTACAGAGCAGGGAATAGGAAATAAGCTGCGGGCATACGCACTCGTCCCCGTCGTCAAGCAAGATACAGTTTCCGCTATCATAATTGCAGCACGTCCGGCGTACAAAGGCGTTGACTTTCCGGCTTTGGGGCGGCGTGAGCCGCTTAATGTCGCTCATACCTCGTCGGCGGGGTAAACGGCAAGCCCCACAAACTCCGCTTCGGTCATGCGTCCCACTTTGGCAAGGGTGCGGGCGGCAAAGTCCCGCATTTCCCCCTCCATAAAGGGCAGCGCGGCGTTCATAGCCACGACAAACCCCTCCTTGCTGCCTGTCATGTAGATACCCAAAAGATTGGTTTCCTCTACCGTGAAATTGTTATATTTGTTCATGCTCATACCTCCAATCCGTGATTTTTTGTTTTCGCCGCCGTTTTCTTCGGGGCGGTTCTCTTTTTATCCTGTGCAAGCTACGCCCGGACAGAGGGGCGAGGCTTCCTTATCTGCCTGTCCCGGTTCTCGTCCTTGCCGATCAGCGCATATGTGCCGTGCCTGTCCTTGATCTGTGAAAATGAAAGGGTCTTATAGGGCAGCATAGAAAAAAGGCGGTCGGTGTCCTTTGTGGTAGCGATCTGCGTAAAGTAAGGGGACAGCTCCACCATGAAATGAGATTTATCTGGGCTGTTCGAGTCGCTTAATTCTTTCATTTTCCCTACAATGCGCCGTGCTTCCGTTTCGATTAGCCCGTTGCGTAGTACTGCGATATGCGTTTCCAAGTCCCCCGGAACCGCCGACTGTTCCCGGCTGTGCCTTTCCTCCCGTAACAGGGATTGCAGGGCTTCCGGGTCATTGGGGATTGCTTCAAAGCGTTCAAACTTCCCAAGCTGTGGGTCGGGGGAAGCGTCAAAGGGTCGCGCCGCTGGCTGCTCCCGTTCCCCATGCTCATAGATAAGCATATAGTTATCAGCGGGTAATGCCTGTTCGGTGACGTGCTTATAATGCTGCTGGTAGTCCAGCTCATAGAGATTGCCCGTGATCTTCCCGTCCTGTATGCCTGTAAGCTCCACGGCATAGGCAAGTACCCTGTCGCGGGTCTGTTCCCCGTAAAATTTCCATGTGTTGTGTTCCCGCGTGTCTTTCAGAAAAGCGTCGCGCTCCTTAATACAGCACGTCCCGGACGGGCGGGAAAACCACAAAAGCATTTTATCCCCGGCTTCTTTTCCTTTCCCTGCTCCTTATCCGCTTTCAGTGCGGCGGCATACTCGGCAAGGGAGATCTGTTCGCCGTTTCTCGCTTTTTCTTCCAGTTCGTCAGCGGTAGGCGTGGGGGTGTTGTTGATGATACCGTCAAAATTGTTGTCGTTCTGTTCGATAGCGTCCTCGACGTGCTTTAAGGGGTTTGCCTTTTCCGGCGGTTCTGCGGCAACTGCAAACGCCTGTGTCCCGTTCCCCATAATGAGATACTTCCTGTCCTCCGACGTATGGTGAAGCCCGTACTCGGCTTCTTTCATCTGCTCGGCGGTCATATCGGTTACAGAAAAGCTCCCCCGTGGCGTTCTGATCTGCTCCCCGGTCATGCGGGTGTCGGGGGTAAGCTGCGGTGTCTGCTCCTGCAAAAACTCCGGCACTTCCTTATAGCCGAAACTGTCAACATAATGCGCCGTGTCCTCCCCGTTCTGATGAAGCACCACTATATCCGATACGGAAAGGCTGTGTCCCTTAAAATCTTTGGGGTGGTCGATATTGAAGCGGGTATGAATATCTTCAAGGGAAGTCCCCGGCGTAAGCTCTGCGGCATAGATCAGATTATAATTCGCCGCTTCCACGGAAAGCCCCGCCGCCTGCAAGCGGTCGTAAGGCTCAAAATGGTAGTCCCGCATACCGTCCCCGTCCTTTAGCTGGTAAATGGAAAAAGTGTCTTTGTCAGGCTCTTTTTTGTCGGCGGTCTGCTCCGGCACGTCCTGTCCCGGCTCGGCGGCGGTCTGCGCTTCCTGTGCCTTTGCATAAAGGTCTTTCACGTCGCCCTGTGTCAGCTCCCCGGTTTCCAGCTTCCCCAAAAGCTCCCGGCACTTCTCCGGGGCCCCCGTGTAGAGAATATCCCCCAGCTTCGCCATGCCGTTATCCTGCGCCACATACTCCTGTAAAATGTAGCTGTTTTCCGGGCTGTCGCTGTATGAGTTCTGCCGCACCTTGTAAAAGGTTTCCGGCGTAGTGGGTTTCTCCGGCGCGTCTGCGGTTCCCGGCTCGGTGTCCTGCGGCTGCTCCGGGGCTGCTGCTTTTTCTGCGGCGGCTTCCTGACTTGCCCGTTTCTGTAACTCGGTGGGGCGTTCCCCGGTAAGGGGCTGTATGCACTTGATACAATCGGCGGCATAGATCGCATTGTCGTTTAACTGCCGCTGCCATGCTTCCGTGCTGGGCGCATAACGGAAGCCGTTCCCTTTCAGTTCCTCCCGGATTTCCTTATCCGGCTTTTCGTCAAAGAAAATCTGCAAGCGGTTATCCGCTGTGTTGGCTTCCACACGTTCCCCGTCAAACTCCCAGCCCACATATCCAAGCTCTTTCCTCCGGGTAAGGGCAGTAAATTTGCGACAAAAGCCCCTTTGACTTTAATGTCAGTTCCTTGTTGCGTAAATGGTGGTTGCTCATAACGGTATAGCCCTTGTTGCGTTCCACTTGAAAAACTGCCATAGCTTCATCACTCCTTTGGTTGTGGATTTGTTATGCGATAGAACGCCATTTTGCCGGGGTTAGGTATAAATCCCTATCCCCAGCAAAAGTGCGCCCGCAAAGCTGCATATAGCAAGGCTCTTTTCGCCCCTACTGCGTAACATGAGG
>ERZ773109.354-NODE-354-length-26128-cov-5.288958_pt1 | contig 26128 bp, 21 predicted proteins | sample MGYA00580569_ERZ773109 | MGnify/ENA primary metagenome ERZ773109 (study PRJEB29015, sample SAMEA2737852) | human gut metagenome | biome: human gut; feature: human-associated habitat; material: faeces | place: China | collected 2012 ...
ACCGCAAGGGCTGCATCGTGGCTGACGATGAGCACGGCATCACCTCCAAGGACGGCGTATTCGCCGGCGGCGACGCTGTTACCGGTGCGGCTACCGTTATCCTCGCAATGGGCGCAGGCAAGCGCGCTGCGGCTGCGATGGACGAGTACATTAAGAATAAGAACAAGTAATTTTTGCTTGATATGAGGAAAGAAAAACCAGGTTGCATATTGAATCGCAACCTGGTTTTTGTGGTGTGTCCAATTTGGGCAGCGGCAAAGAAGCCGGCTACCGGCCAAAAACTGACGGAAAACTCCAAAACCGATGAACAGAAATCATATAGCAGGCCGTATTGACGCTCAACACAAAGTCCAGTGCTGCTCAACCTGCTTGCGGATAAAAACTAACAACTTGTGAATGGTTTTTTTGAAAGGTTCACCGTATCCTATAGGTACGGTGAACCTTTCATTTTGTGTAGGCGAGAGGAGGTACGCATTTGGACCGGAAATACATTCAGTCGGTCAAGCCGCTGACCGACCACGTTCTGCAGGTCGATTTTATCTCTGGCAGCCGCCTGCTGCTGGATATGAAGCCCTATCTGGATAAATTCCGATTCCGGTCACTTTCCGACCCGCAGGTGTGGAACAGCGCGGTGACAAACGGCATTTTTGTCCGCTTCGGCGATGTGGAGATGAGCCATAACGAGCTGTTTTCCATGGCCGAGCAGGAACATTAACGCAGAAAAGGAGGAAAATGGTATGAGTAAAAAGCAGATGATACGACGGCGAGGGCTGAGCGCATTTCTGGCGATGGCAATGTGCTTCGGTCTGCTGCCTGCGACGGCTTGGGCAGCGGAAGAAGGGGTTGCCATTGATGAAAGTAATTTTCCCAATAAAACCTTCCGGAACTATATACAGAAAGTGTTTGATAAGGACAATAACGACTTTTTCAGCGCGGATGAGATTGCTGCCGTGACAGAACTTACGTTTCAGTACCCGGATGACCCGAATACAGGTGTAGCGGGAATTACGTCTTTGAAAGGTATCGAGTACTTCACTGCCTTGACGAGTTTGGATTGTTCCTATCAAGACCTGACGGAATTAGACCTTAGCCGAAATACCGGGTTGACAAGTGTACTATGCTACGGCAATCAACTTACCGAACTGGATTTGAGTGCGAATACCCAGTTAATAGAATTGGACTGCAGCAGCAATGAGATTACCCATTTGGATGTCAGCAGCAACCATAATCTCGAAAAGCTGTCCTGCTATCATAATCGGCTTACCAGTCTGGATCTCAGCCGGAATAATAAGCTGACTTATACCTACTGTGATAGCTGGTGTCCTATTGAACCGGATGAGAACAACACGATCAATCTTGCTGAACTGGATGTTGACAAAACCAGTGACTGGGTTGGCGGCAAGGTTGAAAACGGCATTCTGACGATTGATGAAGGAGCAAAGAAGGTCACCTATAACTATCAGTGCGGTAATAACATCGAGATGCATGTCATACTGCATATTCATATATATGATGATTCCTGGGAATATAACGCCAATGAACATTGGAAGAAATGCACCAATTTTTGCACGGGTGCGAACCAGGGGATGATAAAGAGCCCTCATGATTACAAGGGCGGCAATACCTGCTCCATCTGCGGCTATGTGAATGCTGCCGACACTTATGCTGTCACTGTTGAGGTTGATGGACACGGCACCGCCGGTGCGTCTCCGGCCTTCGCCAAGACAGATGAAACGGTCACGCTCACCGCGATTCCCGATACGGGTTATGCTTTTAAGACATGGGAGGTTATCCGTGGCGGCGTTGCCATTACCAATGATACTTTTATCATGCCTGCCCAGCCTGTGACCGTCAAGGCTGTTTTTCAGGAAAAAACTGCGGCTCCGGTGATCAGCCCTAACGGCGGCAGCTTCAATGATACGGAGACCGTTACACTTACTTGTGACACGGAGGGTGCATGGATATATTACACCATAAATGGTGTAAAGTCTCATTACAGGGATCCGTTCACGCTGACGGAATCGGCGAACATCACAGCCTGGGCTGAAAAGATGGGCAAAGCCGATAGTGATATCGTCACAGCTGCTTTTATTAAGATTGTCGATGGCGTTGCCGTTGGTACGTTCAATTTCCCCGACAAGAACTTCCGCGATGTCGTGAAAACGTTTGATACTGACGATAACAATATCCTCAGCGATACTGAGATTGCCGCAGTAAAGAAAATCGACTGCAAAGGCAGAGCCATTACCAACTTGAAGGGCATCGAGTATTTTACTGCGCTTGAGTATCTGTACTGTTACGATAACGAGTTAACAGAACTCGATCTCAGACGGAATACCAAGCTGAAAGAGCTGAATTGCAGTACAAATCGCTTGACGGTATTGGATCTCAGCCAAAATCCGAAGCTGAAAAGGGTGATTTGCTCCGATAACGCGCTGACCGCGCTCAATCTCAGCAGTAACTCCAAGCTGACGAATCTGAATGCATCGGGTAATATTCGCGAGATTACACTGACAGGCAATACCTTTGATCTGTCGAGCCTGACCGGCTTTGATGTCTCAAAGGCCAGAAACTGGCAGGGCGGCACAGTCAGCGGAAATACTCTTACAGTAGATGGCAATGCCGCTGTCGTGATCTATTCCTATGACATCAGTTATACCGGTACGGAACTGGATGACGCGGAAAAGGACGTTATTTTCACACTGGCGATTGCAGGACGCGGCACGGATATTGATATCAACAAGACCAACTTCCCGGATAAGGACTTCCGAGAGCTTCTTCTTGATAAAGAAGCCAATATTGATCGGAATCAGGATGGTAAACTCAGCACATGGGAAATTGCGCTGGTGCAGGATATTGATGTCTACGATATGGAAATCGCTGATCTTACGGGTATTGAATATTTTACGGAGTTGAAATATCTGGATTGTGCCGGTAATCACCTCACAAGTCTGGACCTCAGCCGGAATACCAAGCTGGCCGAGCTGGATGCAGAGAATAACACATATACGATTACTCCGGTCAACGACAGATTTTATCTTGCCTCTCTGCCTGCGGGTTTTGATGTAGCAAAGACCAGCCACTGGCAGGGCGGCACGGTTAGCGGCAATATCCTGACGATAAACAGCGATGTCGATGAGGTTACTTACGACTATGACTGCGGAAAGAATTTTACGACAACATTTACACTGGAAATCCCGACGCAGTACACTGTCACAGCTCATGGGCTGTACGGCGGAGTCATGGGGATTACCCCGGGCGAGGATTATACCGCACGATACACGGTCGGCGCTCAGGTCGGTCTTCAGATCGGCAAACGCAACGGCTTCACCCTGCAGGGTCTGACGCTCGAGGGAGTCAGCGAAGAGCAGCTGCAATGGCAGGCAAAGGACGCGGAAAGCACAACTCGAGGTATTTCCTTCGAGATGCCCGCGCATAATGTGACAGTGACGGTCAACTGGAAGGCGAACGGCTCGTCCTCGGGCGGCGGTGGAGGAGGAGGCGGCGGAAGCGTCTCCATTCCCGACACCAAGATCCCGACCGGCATCTATGAGCACGGCACCGTCACCGTATCTCCCGAGTCTGCCTCCAAGGGCGACACTGTGACCATCACGGCAGCACCCGATAAGGGGTATGAGCTGAGTGGAATCAAGGTTATCGACCAGAACGGCAGGAAAGTTAAGCTGACCGACAAGGGCAGTGGCAAGTATACCTTTACCATGCCTGTGGGCAAGGTGACAATCAAAGCCGACTTCATCGCACAGACCGTTGATTCGGTTTTCGCAGACGTTTCGGCGGATGCCTACTACTATGAAGCCGTCAAGTGGGCGGCAGGCAAGGGGATTACCGGCGGCATAGGCGACAGCCTGTTTGCACCGAACCAGTCCTGCACACGAGCGCAGATTGTAACCTTCCTGTGGCGTGCGGCGGGTTCGCCCGAGCCGAAGCAGCTGAGTACCTTTGGCGATGTTCCGGCAGACGCGTACTACGCCAAGGCAGTTGCATGGGCAGTTGAGAACGGCATTACCGATGGCACGAGCGATACAACGTTTGCACCCGGCACCATCTGCACGAGAGCACACGGCGTAACGTTCCTGTCTCGCGCAGCCGGGACAAATACCGCTTCGGGCAACAGCAATTTCGCTGACGTAGACGTGAACGCATATTACGCAAGTGCGGTCAAGTGGGCGGTTGACAATGGCATTACCAACGGTATCAGCAGCAGCCTGTTCGGCCCGGACAGCAGCTGCACCCGAGCACAGGTTGTTACATTCCTGTACCGTATGTATCAGGGCAAGTAAGCAGTACAACACAGATATCAGGCTATAACTGAAAAAACAGGACTCCTCGGAGTCCTGTTTTTTTGACAATCTCAGTATTTTTTCGGTTTCTATCCCGAAACCGACTGCGGTCTCATCATTTATTGAGATAGTGCAGACGGCGAAGGAATTCTTCATTATCCGTTTTTTCACAGATGGCATCGATGCCTGAGGAAATGATCCATACAGCCATGCCGCGCTGAGCACACAGTACGAGCAGATCAATGATCATCTTGTGATGTGTGGACTCCTGTCCGGCGAACGGGAAAAAACAGATAAGCAGGCGCGGATTAAGCAGATACCACCGATAATACGAAAAACGAAGCCGTTCGGGGTAGGACCAGCTGCTCAGTGGCTGCAGCAGCATTTCCTTCGGAAACCAGCGCAAAGCCTCGGATAAAATACTGGATACAATCTTTTTGCGGATGATATGCTGTCCGGCCTTGGGGATAAGGCTGGTGCACAGATTGTCGAGCGCGGTCATGTTGTCGAACAGCACGCCGCCGGGGCGGTCGGGTCGCTCAATCTGAATGCCGATCTCACTGCCGATGACGCGGCCGAGATCGCCGGGCTGGTACAGGCGGCCGTTGAGCCGGAAAAAGCCGCTCGTCCAGCCGCGATCGCCCAGAAAGCATTCATGCAGGCGGCGGCCGGTGTTGTAGTTTTCATCGCGCAGAAAAGCAATCTCGCCGCGCCTGATATCAAACGTCATCGGCGGCAATGCGGGAAAGTGCAGATCCCGAACAGAAAGCACGGGGGCGCCTTCTGTCATAGCAGTGTGCTCAAAGCGTTTAACGCCTCTGCCTCCCTCCCAGCCGAGCAGCTCAAACAGACGAGGGCCATACTCCTCCGGATACAATCTGAAAAATGTGCGCCGGCCGCGGATTACATCGATGCGGCTCGCGTATCGGAACATGAATGCTTCATCCATGTCAAACAGGAACACCGCTGTACCGTGGCGAAGCAGCAGCTGCACGCAGTCCATTAGCTTTGCAAGATCCTGGCGGCGCAGCGTCTCGGTCAGCCGGTCGAGCACAAGCAGCTTGTAGCCGTTGAACCATGCACGAAAAATTGACAGACGGTAGTAGTCAAGCATGGAAAGGTCGATAAGCCGCGTACTCCATGGCAGATTAAGTCCCATCCGGTGGAGCATGTCAGTCGCTGCGAGTGATGTCAGTCGTTCGGTGCTTGGGAAGCGCTGCCGAAGATGATTCGTACGAACAAGTGCGAGAACAAAATCGCGCATGGTCAGTTCCTTGCTCGCGAAACGAGATTTGTCCACCACAATGGCATTCTGACGAATCCAGCGCTCCAGACCGGTTGCGCCAATGCGTTGTCCGCAGCAGAATGCCCGACCGTCGGTAAACACCGTTTTCCCCTTGAAAATATCGAGATATGCAGTACCGGAGGTAAGGTGTTCATCAACATAAACACCGATACACTCACCGTGTGCGATGGAAACATCAAACTGGTACTGCCCGCTCTCGCTGTGAAAATAGCCATGCTCGATGCGAATAAGCTCTTCTTTCATGTCAGTCTCCCTGCATCAGCAGCGGCATCGTGACGCAGCACTCCGTACCGATACCCGTTGCACTGAAAACGCGAAGACCGTAATCTTCGCCGAACATCAGCCGAATACGGCTGTTAACATTACGCAGCGCGATTCCGCCGCGTTTTTTATCGCCGGAGACTGGGCTGCCATGGACAAATTCCTCGTTGAGCAGCATGACCTGCTCCTCGGGCATGCCGACTCCGTTGTCCTTTACGCGCAGGAACAATGTATTGGCACTGTTTTCAATGGAGATATATACAATGCCATGCCCGATTTTGCCTTCCAAACCATGTACGACAGCGTTTTCTACGAGCGGCTGGAGAATGAGCTTCGGCATTCTCGCCTCAAGCAGATCTTCATTTTCCATTTCAAGCTCCATTTCGAGTTTGTCGCCGAAGCGGCAGCGCTGGATGGTGAAATAGTTTTCCGCATTGTCCAGTTCATCCGAAAATGTGACATATTCCTGTACATTTGATATGGTATAGCGAAAAAACGTAGCTAACGCTTCGGTTGTTTCCGCAATATCCGCACAATCCGCTAGCAGAGCGTCCGAACGGATAGCCTCGAGTGCATTATACAGAAAATGCGGGTTGATCTGGTTTTGCAATGCCAGATATTCGGCCTGCTTCTGCCGCAGGCGAGTGATCTCCTCACCGTGCAGACGATCTACGATTTCCCGGAAGAACGCAAAAATCTCGCGGGAGCGGCTCCAGTCTGCGCCGAGGACGGCATCTACATCGCCGTCTCTGCGATAGCGGCAGAGTGCCCGGCGCAGTTTCCATTGTGTTGTCAGCCACATAAGCGACACCTACCTGTAAAGCTTTTTGTATTCGGAAGGACTGATGCCTGTCGTTTTCTTGAACAGTCGCGAAAAATATTTCAAATCACGGTAGCCGATCTGATCAGCGACGTCCTGCACAGAGTTTTCATCACTGCATAGCAGCTCCTTGGCCTTGTTCATGCGCAGCTCAGTTAAATAATCCATAAAATTCTGGCCGGTCTCCTTTTTGAACATGGCGGAAAAATATGTTGCATTAAAGCCGACCGCATTGCTTACATCCTCAAGGCGCAGCGCCTCCTGATAGTGCTGCTGAATAAAGCGTTTGGCATCCGTAATCGGACGCGCCTCGCGCAGCATGCGCTCGTTGCGCAGACGATCTATTTCGCCACACATATCATCGTGCAGCAAGCGGAACAGCTCCTGTGCGTTGATGGCCTGCCACAAGCCGTCCATCATGCGCTGATAGAAGCTGTTGTCGGTCTCGCCGTTCCGCTGCATTCCGTAACGCATCGCCGTGAGGATCTCAAGAAACCAGTCCTCCAGCATCTTTCCCCAAAGCGGCTGCCTGGACATAACATCGCGGTAGCTGCCCTCGAGTTCACCGATGTACTGCTCCTTGTTCAGATATTCGGCGGCTTCCTGAAAACGGCGCTTACAGCTGCTGTCCATCGTGTAATACGCGTGAAAATCAGGGATATCAGTCTCCGCATCGCGCCAGACCGGAGTATGACACAGACGATCGATACACAGCCAGAGCGCCTCGCGCATAGAAGCGCCAAGCGCATCGGCAGCGGAGCATCGGCTTCCAAGGCAGATTGTTGCACGGATGCCCCAGAACAGATCGCGCTGCTTTTCTATTTCCTTACGTATTTTGGTGAAGCATTGCTTGACCTCGACCGGCTGGTACTCCGGCAGATAGGCCGCAACAGCAACACCTTCTCTTCGAATGGCTGCGGCAAAGCCGCATTTGAGCTGTCCAAGCTCCTGCCGGACGATTTCAAGTGCGTGCTTCATCATGGCGTGCACGCCATCCGGGTTCTTCCATGCTGATGGAATATCCGGTTTGACAATAGCGGCGAAATAACAACCGTTGGATGGCAGACCGTATTCCAGATTGAACGACCGCACCGCACTGGAGGTACGGACATCGCCGTGTATCTCGCCTATCAGCGTGTCAATGATACGCTCCTGTTCACGTTCATCGCTTTTCTTCAAACGGTACTCAATCGTAGCCTGCTCGCTGAGCTTGCCCTTAAGTCCGGTGAGAAGATCGGTCATCTCCTGCACTTTGAGCGGCTTCAGCAGATAACCCTCTACACCGTATTTCAGTGCGTTCTGCGCATATTCAAACTGGGCATAACCGCTGACAACGATAAAATGCAGTCCCGGCTGCATCTGCTTTGCCTGACGGATGAGATCAATGCCATCAAAGCCCGGCATCCGGATATCGGTTACGAGCAAATGCGGCTGTTTGTCGCGTATCATCTCAAGCGCATGCATACCGTCGCTTGCCATGCCGACAATCTCAAAGCCAAGACTTTCCCAGTCAATCAGCTTACACATCAGCAGCAGGACCTTTTTTTCATCATCTGCCAGTACGACCCTTAACATACATATTCCCCTTTGAAGGTGATTTTAGGAAAACAGATTTTGCTTGTTGATAGGAAAAAGGGAAAACGTAACCGTTTTCCCTTTTTCTTATTCATAATAACACTGTTTGCAAGGATTTGCAAAGCATTTTCAAGAAATTACTCGTAATCCTTAACGTTATTGGAGTCAATCCAGGTGTTGTCGGTTACGATCTCGGTAGTATCGAGGGTTTCGCCCTTGAGCAGTTTAACAGCAGCCTCGATGCCGTTTGCAGCCATAGCGCCGCCGTTCTGAGAAACCGTACCGGAGATACGGCCGTCCTGAATAGCTTCGAAGCCGTCCGGCGTGCCGTCAACGCCTGCGATAACGATACCGGAGTTTGCACCTGCTGCGTTGCCGGCGCCTACTGCCATGCCGTCGTTCTCACAAACGATTGCGTCCAGATCGTAAGCGGACAGCCAGCTCTCAACGGTGGACTGAGCGCTTGCGGTGTCCCACTGGCAGTCAGCCGGTGCAACGACCTGCTTGATCTCGGGATAGTTCTTCAGAATGTTCTCATAGCCTTCCATGCGCTGCAGACCGCCTGCATCGCCGGAGGGACCGGTCAGGATAGCGATGTTGCCCTTGCCGTTGAGGAGCTTTGCAACCTGCTCCATCTCGGTTTCGCCGGCCTTTACGTTGTTGCCGTAGGAAACAGCGGAGATGCCGTTGTTCTGCCAGTCGGTGCAGGCAGAGATGATGTTGATCATAACAACGCCGGAATCAGCTGCGGACTTTGCAGCATCAGCAAGGCCGTCCGGATCAACAGGCTCGAACAGGATGGCATCATAGCCCTCGGATACGCACTGCTCAATCTGGCTGATCTGGGTAGCAGCGTCCTGATCAGCGCTCAGGATGGTCAGGTCAACGCCCAGCTCGTCAGCCTTGGCCTCAGCAGCCTCGGATACGGCAATCTGGAATGCGTTGGTCTGGTGCTGCTGGATGAGGGCGATCTTGTAGGAATCGCTGCCAGAATCAGCACCGGAATCGGTGCCTGCATCAGAACCGGTGGAAGTACCGCCGCAGGCAGCCAGACTCAGAGTCATGGCACCGGTAAGCAGCATAGCGAGAAATCTCTTCTTTGTCATTTTCTTTTTCCTCCTTAGAGACGTTGTGAATATGATGAAGAGGAGAGGGGAGCGCTAAGCACTCCCGCTGCCTCTTTATCAGCAAAAATCAGTTTTTCTTAGTCTTTCCCTTTACGTCGATCAGGACAGCTACCACAATGATAACGCCCTTGACGATCTTCTGCCAGTGGGACGATACGCCCATAATGTCCAGACCGTTTGCAATAACGGTGATGAGCAGACAGCCGATGACAACGCCCCACGGCTTGCCCACGCCGCCGGTCATGGATACGCCGCCGACAACGCACGCCGTGATGGCATCCATCTCGTAGCTCTCAGCTGCGGTCGGCTGGCCGATGGTAACGCGGGAGGTCATCAGGAAGCCGCACAGACCAGCCAGCAGGCCGGCAATGGCGAACGTGGAAATGCGGATGGCAGTGGTGTTGATGCCGGAAACGCGGGCCGCCTGAAGATTGCCGCCGCAGGCGTAAACACGCCGTCCGTAAACCGTTTTGGATAAAACAAATGCACAGATGATGATAACGATTACAAGAAAGACGGACAGCATCGGGATGCCTGCGATAGAGGAGGCAGCGACCGCCTTGTATTCCTTGCTGATGCCGGTAATCGGCTTGCCGTTGGAGGTCAGCAGAGCCAGACCGCGCACAGCCGTCATCGAGCCGAGCGTCATAATAAACGGGGGCAAATCGCCAATGGCAACGCCGATGCCGTTTACCATGCCGACTGCCAGACCGGCCAGCATCGCAACAACGAGCGGCACGATGAGCGGCAGGTCGCCCTTGCCGAGCAGCGCGGCCAGAATGCCGGTGAATGCAACGGTGGAGCCGACCGACATATCAAAGCCGCCTGCGATGATGACGAACATCATGCCGAACGCCAGAATGCCGTTGATGGAAGCCTGTTTGAGGATGTTCACGAGGTTGGTCGGTGCGATGAAGCTGGGCTTCAGGCAGGTAAGCACAACGACCAGTGCAATGAAGATCAGGAAAATGAAGTATTCGCTGATCAATCCCTTGATATTTTTCTGTTTCATTTCTCTTTTCTCCTTATACTTCAATCGCGGAGGCCAGTGTCATGATACGTTCCTGCGAGAACGCATCGCGCTGTACCTCACCGGAGAGATTACCCTCGCACATTACCATGATGCGGTCGCAGACACCCATCAGCTCGGGGATCTCGGACGAGATCATGATAACGGCCTTGCCCTGCTGTACCAGCTTGCCGAGCAGCAGGTAAATATCGCGCTTGGCGCCGACATCGATGCCGCGGGTCGGCTCATCGAGAATGATGATATCCGGGTCGTTCAGCAGCCACTTGGCGATAACGATCTTCTGCTGGTTGCCGCCGGACAGGTTGCCCGTAATCTGGTCGCCGGAAGGAGTTTTGATGTTCAGCTTTTTGATGTACTCCATGGAAGCGGCGCGTGCCTTGTTCTTGTTGTAAAGGCCGTGGCTGAGCAGCTTTTTGATGGCTACCATGGCGATATTGTCGTTTACCGAGCCGCTGAGGTTCAGACCGGTGACTTTTCGGTCCTCGGTGATGAGGGCCACGCCCTCCTTGATGATGTCCTTCGGAGAATGGACCTTGACCTGCTTGCCCTTGACGAAGATCTCGCCGGAGGTCAGCTCGTGCATACCGAAGATGCCCTCGACCAGCTCACTGCGGCCCGCGCCGACCAGACCGCCGATGCCGAGGATCTCGCCGCGGCGGACGGAAAGGCTGACGCCCTTTACCTTGTTGTCGGCACGGACGATGTTCTTTGCTTCAAAGATCACATCGCCAATCTTCGCCTCCAGCTTGGGGAATACATCGGTAATCTCGCGGCCGACCATCATTTTGATGAGTTGAGCCTCGTCGAGGTCCTTGGTGTCGCCCGAACCGATGTACTGACCGTCGCGGTAAACGCTGACACGGTCGCAGATGGAGAAGATTTCGTCCATACGGTGCGAAATATAGATGATTGCAACGCCCTTAGCGGTCAGGCTGCGGATATGTTCGAACAGCAGCTCGACCTCGCGGTCGGTGATGGCGGCTGTCGGCTCGTCCATGACGATGACCTTTGCGTTAATGGAGATTGCCTTGATGATCTCGATCAGCTGGCACTGTGCAACGGTTAGGTTGCGCAGCTTTTCTTTCGGAGAAACGTGCAGGCCGCACTCCTTGATGAGCTTTTCGGCCTCTGCAATCTCAGCCTTTGCATCGACTAGACCGTTTTTGCGGATCTCACGGCCGACGAAGATGTTTTCATACACGGACATATCCAGAATCGGATTGAGCTCCTGATGAATCATCGCAACACCGTGATCCATGGCTTCTTTCGGATTGGATACATGGTACGGTTGACCGTTAAAGATGATCTCACCGCCGCTGTCCTTTGTGTAAATACCCATCAGAATTTTCATCAGAGTGGATTTACCGGCACCATTCTCGCCCATTAAAGCGTGTACCTCGCCGGGCTTAACCTGAAGCTGCACATGATCCAACGCCTTCACGCCGGGGAAGGTCTTGCTGATATCTTTCATTTCCAGTACATACTCCATGCTGTTCTTCCCTCCTCATGTGTCATTTTATTGTCATTATTTTATCAAACTGCTGTACATAGGAAAACACACAATCTTCACATATGGGGGGACGATTTTTGGATTTTTCACAAATATAGCATTTTGTTTAATTTACACAGAAATATTTTGTGCTATATGCATAAAACGCTGCCGTCCAAATCTCCAGAAGCAAGCCTTTAGCGAAACGTTTTCACTTTCGGTACGTTAACTCGAGCCGCTTTCTTGGCTTTCTCATACTTATAATTTCATAGAAATGACATGATATATAAATGGCAGATGAACGTTTGCGTTGAACTGCTGTCTATAGTTTTAATCTATGGACAATGACGAGTTTCTCGTATTTTACAAAGGGGTCGTCAGCCCCTATACTAATATCATAAAATAAACGAGCCACTGCTCATTGCATAGATCAGAAAGGACAACCCCCATGAAAAATCCCGCTCCTTATCGTTATGATATTGTCGGCAGCTTCCTGCGCACGAAGGCCATCCACGAAGCACGCAGCAAGTTTGAAGCCGGCGAAATTTCCGCTGAAGAACTGACCAAGGTCGAAGATGCTGAGATCACCGGTCTGGTAAAGAAGGAAGAGAATGTCGGTCTGCACGCCGTTACCGACGGCGAGTATCGACGTTCCTTCTGGCACATGGACTTCCTCTGGGGTCTGACCGGTACACAGAAGGTCAAGTCCGAGCACTTCTCCGTCGCATTCAAGGGCTTCCAGCCGAAGGCTGAGACCGTAAAGATCGTGGACAAGCTGGATTTCCCGGATGATCATCCGTTCCTCAAGCATTTTGCATTCCTGCAGAGCGTGGCCTCCGACCTCGTACAGCCCAAGCAGTGCATTCCGTCTCCGTCCATGCTGCATCTGATCTGCTGTGTTCGTTCGACCGACTACCAGCCGATCGAGCGCTACAAGGACGAGCAGGTTCTGCTGGACGATCTGGCTGCGGCTTACCAGAAGGCGGTAAAGGCGTTCTACGCTGCCGGCTGCCGTTATTTACAGCTTGATGATACCTCCTGGGGCGAATTCTGTTCGGCTGAGAAGCGAAAAGCATATGCAGAGCGCGGCATCGACGTAGATGAGGTCGGACGCAAGTATGTTTACGTGCTCAACAAGATCCTCGAAGCAAAGCCGGAGGACATGGTTATCACCATGCACATCTGCCGCGGCAACTTCCGCTCGACCTGGTCGTCCACCGGCGGCTATGAGCCGGTAGCGGAGATCCTGTTCGGCCACTGCAACGTGGACGGCTTCTTCCTCGAGTACGACAGCGACCGTGCCGGCGGTTTCGAGCCGCTGCGCTACATCGGCAAGCAGAAGGTCGTTCTGGGGCTGGTAACCTCCAAGGATGCTAAGCTGGAGAACAAGGAGGACGTTATCGCGCGTATCCGCGAGGCTTCCAGGTATGTGCCGCTCGAGCAGCTGGCGCTCAGTCCGCAGTGCGGCTTCGCTTCCACCGAGGAAGGCAACCTTGTCACCGATGCGGATCAGTGGAGCAAGCTGGCGCTCGTCAGGGAGATTGCAGAAGAAGTCTGGGCTGATTAAACAGTAGAACAGTATAAGAATCAGGGAACACGGAAACCGGCAGATCTTACCGCCGGTGTTTGGATAAGAAAAGCATTTGCGCAGATGCAATCCCCCTTGATGCCGTCATGGGATCAAGGGGGATTGTCTGTTTTCTGTTTCCGGTCGATCTGACAGGAATGACCGTGGATGGGTTCTGATAACATCAGATTTCATGCAAAACACAGCGCTCAGCGCGCCTAAAAATGTATGGGTCTAAATTCACATCTTCGGGCGCCATCGCAGCCCCCATATTATTGGCGTCCTTGACGCCGAGCTCGATCATCTTTCCGAACAGCACGTGGGTCATGCGGACGGAGGAGCCGCCTTCAGCGCCGAGCACGGCCGCGCCGGCCGCTGTCGCGGTCCATTGCGCAGTAGGGGTGCGCTGACCTCCGTAGGCGAGGGGAAAGCGGTACTGCCGCTCTGCCGAGCAGAAATGCGAGGAGGCAGAGACGGCAAGACGTGCGGCCGCGCCCGACTCGACGAGCACGCCGCCGAGCGCAAGTCCCTGCGCCATGGTCGAGCACGCGCCGTACTGACCGAGGTAGGGGACATCCGAGTGCATGGAGGCGAGAAATGAGCCGATGCACTGGTTGAGCAGGTCTCCGGCGAGGATCAGGTCGAGGTCGCAGTGCCGCAGACTGCCCTTGCGCAGCGCGAGGTCGATGGCGGTGCGCTGAAGCTCACTTTCCGCAAGCTCCCACGACTTCTGTCCCATGCGGTCGTTCCGCGTGACGAAGTCAAAACGGCTGCCGAGCGGGCCTTCCCCCTCCTTTTTGCCGACTGCGGCGGCGTGCGATAGCAGATACGGGCGGTTTTCGAGCGTGAGCGTGCGTTTTCCGGCGTGTGCGATCATCCGGCGCCGCCTCCCTTCAGCACGAGCAGCACAAGGCCGTAGAGGACGCTCGCGGTGATGCCGTAGACGAGAACCGGCCCGGCGATGACGAACAGCTTTGCGCCGAGACCGAGGATAAGACCCTCGCTTTTGTACTCGATGGCAGGCGAGACGATGGCGTTCGCGAAGCCGGTGATGGGGACGATCGTGCCGGCGCCGGCGTGCTTTGCGAGCTTGTCGTACAGGTGCAGACAGGTCAGCAGCGCGCCGAGGAACACCATGGTGATGGCGGTCGCGGCGGCGGTGCCGTCGGTATCCAGACCGCGCGACAGCCAGAACATGCGCACGCCCTCGCCGACCGTGCAGATCGCGCCGCCGAACACAAACGCCAGCAGGCAGTCGCGCGCGAGCGGAGACGGCGGACTTTTCCGCGCCAGCAGCGCCGCATATTTTCGTTTATCCGGTTGCATAACTTTCCCTCCCAGAGGTTTTTGAATGTATTTTTTGCAGAAAAGGCTGATTTATGCAATGTAAATTGTCTCGTGAAAACGCCGGTCTGTCGATAAAGTCTATTTTCACGCCGGAACAGCAGCCGTGCGGCAGTGCGCATGAAAAAGCGTCTGCGCAGCAGGCGTGTACCTCGGTTTTCGTACGCTAAGCAGAAAGAAATAAAAAACACCCCCGGTATCCGCGGTGCGAAAAACACTGCGGATACCGGGGGCATTCTTATGCTTATAATAAAGGTTATATGCTGAATACGCCAAAGATCTTGCTCGCAAGCTCGGAAGCAAGGATAGCGACCAGCAGGACCGGCGCGATCCAGCGGATCATGACGCGGTGTAGCTTTTCGCGGTGGAACGAGCCTGCGCCCGACTTGACCTCGTCTGCGACGACCTTGGTGCCGACGACATGGCCGATCAGCACGCAGGTCAGCACGGCAACGATAGGCATGAGCACCGAGTTCGAGATAAAGTCGAAGAAATCAAGGAACTGCATGCCGATGATCGTGACGCTCTCCCACGGGCCGTAGCCGAGGCAGGACAGCATGCCGACGACCAGACAGACCGCGATGATGATGAGCGTTGCCGGAATGCGCTTGAGCTTGAACTTGTCCATGATGACCGACGCGAGCGTCTCCATCAGCGCGATGGAGGAGGTCAGCGCCGCGAACAGGACGAGCAGGAAGAACACCGCGCCGATGACCGTGCCGAACTTCATCGAATCGAATACCATCGGCAGCGAGATGAACATCAGGCTCGGGCCGCTGTTGACCTGAGACGGGTCGCCGCCGTTGAACGCGATGACCGACGGAATAATCATCAGACCGGCGAAGAATGCGAACAGCGTGTCAAAGATCTCGATCTGCGTGACCGAATGCTCGAGCAGGTTCTCCTTCGGCATATACGAGCCGTAGGTGATCGTGATGCCCATCGCGAGCGACATAGAGTAGAACATCTGGCCGCACGCGCCGAGCACGGTAGAGGCCGAGAACTGCGAGAAATCCGGCATCAGATAGTACTTGAGGCCTGCCAGAGCGCCCGGGATGGTCAGCGAATAGAGCGCGATGACGACGATCAGAACGGCGAGCACCGGCATCATGAGGCGGCTTGCGTTCTCGATGCCCTTCTGCACGCCGAAGATGACGACAAGACCGGTGATGAGTACAAAAAGCACGAACCACGGGGTCGGGCCGCTGAAGTTCAGCATGGTCGCCGGGAGCGAACCGGCGTCGAAGCTGATGAAGCGGCTGAAAAAGCCGCCGTTGTCCGCTGCCTCGAGCGCACCGCCCGAAATGAACGTCCACAGGTACTTCATGACCCAGCCGCCGATGACACAGTAATACGGGGTGATGATGAGCGGGACAAAGGCTGCGATCCAGCCGAGAAAGCTAAAGCGCTTGTCGAGTGCGCCGTAGGCGCCGATGCACGACAGCTTGGTCTTGCGGCCGATCGCAAACTCGGTGATCATCAGCGAAAAGCCGAAGGTCACGACCAAAATCAGATACACGAGCAGAAAGATACCGCCGCCGTAACGCGCCGCCAGATACGGGAAGCGCCAGAGATTGCCCAGACCGACAGCCGATCCCGCCGCCGCCAGAACAAAGCCGACGCGGCTGGAGAAACTGCTTCTCTCTTGTTTTTCCATAGTTTGTTATCCTCTCCTGATATACTTCTCTTTTTTAGCCGGATTTCCGGCCTGTGCACGACAGAAGATGCTCCCGCCGCGGAAATCGCACCGTCTGCACGGTGCAACAGAAAAGCGGCGCATATCCGAATCTCGTGCGTCGCCATAAAAATTATTTTTATTATATCACATTATTCCGCAAAAACCAACACCCGAAATAAAAAAAATACAGGAAAACCCCGAAAGTCCATAGAAAAATACAGCGCGCGTTGCAGACAGGGGCGCTTTGTGCTATAATCACAGCATTGAAAACGATTTGTCTGTTATAAGGAGTGTGCATGGATATGAAAACTTACCGTTTCGGCGTTCTCGGAGCAGGCAGCATGGGCAAGACCATCGCCGCCGGTGCGGTACGGGCCGGTCTGTTCCGTCCGGACGAGGTGCTGCTGTTCAACCGCAGCGAGGAAAAGCGTGCGGCGAACAGGGCGGAGGGCTACGCCGTGACCGGCGACTTCACCGAGGTCTACACCGCGTGCGATACTGTGCTGCTGTCGGTCAAGCCGCAGAACTTTGCCGAGGTGCTGCCGCAGCTCGCCGAATGCAAGTGCGAAAAGCCGCTTGTTCTGTCGATTGCCGCAGGCATTTCGTTTGCGAAGATCGAGGCGGCGCTCGGCGCAGATACCCCGATCATCCGCGCGATGCCGAATACGCCGCTCATGCTCGGCGTCGGTGCGACTCAGCTCGTGAAGAACGCCGCCGCGAGCGAGGCGCAGCTTGCCGCCGTGCGCAGTCTGTTCGATGCGATGGGCGTCACGACCGTATTCGAGCATGAAGACATGATAAACGAGGCGATCCCGTATGCAGGCTCCGCACCGGCCTATATCTACGCCTATGCAGACGCCATGGTGCAGAGCGCAAAGAAGCACGGCATCGACGAAAAGGACGCGCTTCAGATGTTCTGCCAGACCATGATCGGTGCGGCGAAGATGCTCATGCAGGGCGACAAGACCCCGGCGGAGCTGATCCGCGCAGTCTGCTCACCCGGCGGCACGACGCTCGCCGGCATGCAGGTGCTCGAGGAGCGCGACCTGTACGGCATGGTCGCGGAGGCCTGCGATAAATGCACCGCGCGCGCCTACGAGCTCGGCAAATAAAATTTTTCGTTTTTTCGAAAAAACAGGTTGACAAACGCCTTTTTATCGGTTATACTAAATGAGCTTGGTCAAAGACAGCTGGCAGCCGCAAGGTTTTAAATGGCGTTTTCGCCGCCCGCCGAGGTCAACATGGAAATGTATATTGCATCGTTACGATGTTTTCTGTGTACCCTCCTGTGTCTTTGCGCCGGGAGGGTACTTTTATTTCATAGGAGGTGAAAATGATGCCGAATGCAAAGGTTCTGGAAGAGAAGAAGGCCGTAGTTGCGTCCCTGGTTGAGAAGATCAAGAATTCTCCCGCTGGCGTACTGGTCGATTACAAGGGCATCAACGTTGAGGATGATACCAAGCTCCGCAAGCAGCTTCGTGAAGCTGGCGTTGAGTATGCTGTCATCAAGAATACCCTGATCCGCTTTGCAGCGAAGGAGCTGGGCTTTGACTGGGACGAGAACCTGCACGGTACTACCGCGCTGGCTATCTCCACCACTGACGACGTTGTCGCACCCGCTAAGATCCTCGCTGATTTTGCGAAGACCCATGAGAACTTCAACCTCAAGGCTGGTTACCTGGAAGGTAAGGTAATCGGTGAGGACGAGGTCAAGAAGCTTGCAGCTATGCCGAGCAAGGAAGTCCTTATCGCTCAGGTTCTGTACAGCTTCAACTTCCCCATTATGCAGCTTGCTATTGCTTGCGATGCTATCGTTAAGAAGGCAGAGGGTAATGAGGAGATGAAGGTTGCCGAGCTGGTAGCCCCGAAGGAAGCTGCTGCTGAAGAAGCTGCGGAGTAATTCCTGTCCCCAAAGCTGTCAAACAGGACAGCAAAACACATTAAATTTTAAAAATAACTTAAATGGAGGTTTATCCCATGACTGTTGCTGAGATTATGGAAGCTGTAAAAGAGCTCAAGGTTATGGAGCTCTCTGAGCTGGTAAAGGCTCTCGAGGAAGAATTCGGCGTATCCGCTACGCCCGTTGCTGTTGCTGGTGGCGCTGCTGCTGGTGACGGTGCTGCTGCTGCTGAGGCTAAGACCGACTTCGACGTCGTTCTGGTTGACGCTGGCTCCTCTAAGATCGGTGTTATCAAGGTTGTCCGCGAGATCACCGGCCTGGGCCTGAAGGAAGCTAAGGAGAAGGTTGACACCGCTCCGCAGACCATCAAGGAGGCTGCTCCGGAGGCTGAGGCTAACGAGATCAAGGAGAAGCTCGAGGCTGCAGGCGCTAAGGTTGAGCTCAAGTAATTTGAGTTTTATCGCTTGAATTTTAAGAGATGCAGAGTGGAAACGCTCTGCATCTTTTTTATTATCCTGTCGCGAAACCGACAGGAAAAGACCATCGTTTACCGGCACGAAACCGGGACGATGGTCTTTTTTCGTTTTTATTCCTTTTTGGGGCGCGGCGTCACGCTGCATATGCGCTTCCAGAGCGGCGTCACGCGGCAGATGATATAGACGATGAGCGCGCCGGCGAGGTTGAGGATGAGGTCGTCGATGTCGCACGAGCCGGTGCCCGTGTAGACCTGCGCGACCTCGACCGCCGTGATGGCGAGCGTCAGCGTCGCGGTGAAGAAGAAGATGCTGCGCTGCCAGCGGAATACAGCGGGCAGGAACACGCCCATCGGCGCGAACGCGATGAGGTTTCCGGCGAGGTTGAGAATGACCAGCCGCAGCGAGATATTCCCGTAGCCGTAGGCCAGCAGATAATTCCTGATGGTGCGCAGCGGCTCCAGATTGACCGCCTCGAGCGTTGCGTGCGCCGTAAAGCCGCGGCCGAAGGCGTTGTCGAAGAACAGCACATTTGCGAGCACCCACATATAATAGTAGAGCAGCAGCTGCATATACAGCCGTCTGCGGCGCTGCCGCTGCGCCTCCGGGATGCCGCAGAACAGCGCAATGCGCAGCAGGACCGCAAACGCCGCCGCGAACACGAGCTTCTTTTCCGGACCGACAACGAGGTTCGGCGCAAGCTCGTAGAACAGGTTGAAGCACAGCAGCGCCGCCGTGAGCAGCGTCGCTGCGCCGCGAAGTAAGCTTTTCAAAAGGACAGTCTCTCCTTTTGCTGTCAGAGATTTTCCGCCTCGCGCAGCCACAGCGCGGAGACCGCGTCAGACGGCATTCTCCAGTCGCCGCGCGGCGAGAGCGTGACCGTGCCGACCTTGGGGCCGTCGGGCAGGCAGGAGCGCTTGAACTGCTGCGTGAAGAAGCGGCGCACGAAGGTCGTCAGCCATTTTTTGATGGTCGCGTCATCGTACACGCCCGCAAAGGTTTTCCTTGCGGCGCGGTAGATCTTGCGCGGCGGATAGCCGAAGCGCAGCATATAGTACAGGAAGAAGTCGTGCAGCTCGTAGGGGCCGACCAGATCCTCGGTCTTCTGGCTGATCTCGCCGTCCTTGGGGGGCAGCAGCTCGGGCGAGACCGGCGTGTCGAGTACGTCGCGCAGCACATCGGACAGCTCGCCCTGCACGCGGTCAGCCTCGTAAGCGACGAGATAGCGCACGAGCGTCTTGGGGATCGAGCCGTTAACGCCGTACATACTCATGTGGTCGCCGTTGTAGGTCGCCCAGCCGAGCGCCAGCTCGGACAGGTCGCCCGTGCCGACCACCATGCCGCCGTTCTTGTTGGCGAGGTTCATCAGCACCAGTGTACGCATGCGCGCCTGACCGTTCTCAAAGGTGACGGAAAGATCGTCCTTGGACTGGCCGATGTCCATGAAATGCTGATCGACCGCCGCCTTGATGTCCACGGTCTTGAGTGTAACGCCGTAGGCTTCCGCCAGCTTTTCTGCGTTGCCCTTGGTACGGGCGGTTGTGCCGAAGCACGGCATGGTGACAGCCAGAATGCCCTTGCGGTCGAGTTCGAGCATATCGAATGCGTGTACGAGCACGATAAGCGCGAGCGTGGAATCCAGTCCGCCGGACAGGCCGACAACTGCCGTCTTGGCGTGCGTATGGCGCAGACGGGTGGCAAGGCCGGTCGCCTGAAGCGTGAGAATCTCCTCGCAGCGTTCATCGCGGAGCGCCTTATTCGCCGGAACGAACGGCGTGCGCGGGAATGTACGGTCGGCAAGGTCGTTCTCCACCGGCTCGAGCGAGAACGAGAACACGCTGCCCTCGATAGACTCGAATGTGTTCATGCGCTGACGCTCGTGCGCCAGACGCTGGAGGTCGATATCCGCGTAAATGATGCCCTGCGAGAACATCTTGCTCTCGGCCAGCAGCGCACCGTTCTCCGCGATGAGGTCGTGACCCGCGAAAACAAGGTCCTGCGTGGACTCACCGAAGCCGGCGTCCGCATACAGGTACGCGCACAGCAGTCGTCCGGACTGCTGACGAACAAGGTCGCGGCGATAGCCCGCCTTGCCGATGATCTCATCCGATGCGGACAGGTTGACGATAATGTGCGCGCCCATCTGCGCCAGCGTAGTAGACGGCGGATTCGGCACCCACAGATCCTCGCAAATTTCTACGCCGAAGGTGAACAGCGGCTGCTCATCGCACTGAAAAATGCTGTCGGTCACAATCGGTACATAGCGCGGCTCACCGGCTGTATCAGTAAGCGTTACGCTCTCGATCGAACCCAACGCATCTGCCGATACGAAATGGCGCTGCTCGTAGAACTCGGAGTAGTTCGGAAGATGGGTTTTCGGCACGAACGCCAGCACGTCACCGGCATTGACGACAGCGGCCATATTGTACAGCTTACCGCGCACGCGCAGCGGCAGACCGACTACGATGACAGCCGCAAGCTCTGCGGTCTCGCGGCAGACGGTCTCGAGCGCCTGCATCGCGCCCTCGAGCAGGGTCTCCTGCAAAAACAGGTCGCCGCAGGTATAGCCGGTCAGGCACAGCTCAGGGAACGTGATGAGCTTCGCGCCTTTGGCAGCGGCCTCCTTGGCCAGCTTTACGATCTCAGAGGTATTATATGCGCAGTCCGCAGCGTGCAGATCAGGCGTTGCCGCGGCAATTTTGATAAATCCATCTCGCATCGGTGATGCTCCTTCCAGTGGAATAGTCCAGATAGAGTTAGTATACCTCTTTTTGTACCTTTGTGCAAGAGCGGCTGTACCAGACATAGGTATAAAACGCGTGCCTATCGTTTGAACTGGCGTGCTAAGAGCAGCCCGCTCTACGGAGCTAATTTAGCCTCTGCCGTAGGGCGGGGTGCTCTCACCCCGCCGTATGACCCATCTGCACATTGTGTATCCGCCTGGGCGAGCATTGCTCGCCCAGGCAACGTTGAATCACATGAGTCTTGGGCGCACACTGTGCGTCCCTACGATATAACCTCTGCAAACCATACACAATCTGTCCTGCAAAATGACGAAATGGAGAATGAAATGATTTCATTCTCCATTTTCAATTACTTACCGATCCACAACCGGAATCTCAGACTCATCCTCTTCATCCAGATGCTTCAGATAATACTTTGTCTCTGCCGCGATCACGCCGGAGAGCAGCAGCACAGCGATCAGGTTCGGGATGGCCATGAATGCATTGAGCACGTCCGCAATAGTCCACACAAGGTCGAGCGCAAGCACGGGTGCGCACACAACGACCGCGATAAACAACACCTTATACGGCAGAATCGCCTTTTTGCCGAGCAGATACTCGGCGGCACGCTCGCCGTAGTACGACCATCCGAGGATGGTGGAGTACGCGAACGTAATGATGCTGACCATCAAAATCAGCGGACCGATATACGGAATCTGTGCGAATGCCGCCGTGGTCATCTGACCGCCGTTTGCCATGTTTTCCACGCTGACCGCCGGATTTTTCATCATCGAGGAGACGAGCACCAGACCGGTCATCAGGCACACGACAACCGTCGTCCAGAAGGTGCCGGTCGCAGAAACGAGCGCCTGCCGCACCGGATTGCGCGTCTGTGCCGCGCTGGCAACCAGCGGCGCCGAACCCATGCCGGACTCATTCGAGAACAGGCCGCGTGCCACGCCGTACTGCAGCGCCAGACGGATGCCGCCGCCGACCAGTCCGCCGGTCACGGCGCCCGGCTTGAACGCCAGCACGAAAATAGCCTTGAGAGCCGGCAGCAGAAAATCGTAGTTGGCGCATAGAATAACGATGCAGCCGACCACATAGAACAGCGCCATCAGCGGCACCAGCTTTTCGCACACAACTGCAATGGATTCAATGCCGCCAATAATGATAATCGCGGTGATAATGCCGAAAACAATGCCGATTGCGATACGCGGCAGGCTGATGGGAAGGTTGGTCTCCAGTACCTCGGCAATGGCGTTGATCTGCGTGCCGCAGCCGATGCCGAACGACGCGAGCATGGCGAACAGCGCAAACAGCACCGCCATCACCTTGCCGAACTTCTTCCACTTGAGGCCGCGCTCAAGCGCATACATCGCACCGCCCATCATGCGGCCGTCCGCAGTCTGCACGCGGTACTTAACCGCGATCAGGCTCTCCGCGTACTTTGTGGCAATGCCGAACACGCCGGTCAGCCAGCACCACAGCACAGCACCCGGTCCGCCGAGATAGATGGCCGTGCCGACACCGATGATGTTGCCCGTGCCGATGGTCGATGCGAGTGCAGTCGTCAGCGCCTGAAACTGACTGACGTCACCCGGCGAATCCGGGTCCTTTGTCACCGACAGGCGGATGCCGGTGAAGGTCTTGCGCTGGATGAAGCCCGTGCGGAACGTCATAAAAATATGCGTACCGCACAGCAGCACCAGCATGGGCAGACCCCAGATCCAGCTGTCAATTTTGTTCATTAATGCAACAAATACTTCCATGTATCCGATTCCTTCCTCACTTTTCTTCCCTTTCGGACAAGAGAAGGCGCTTACCCGCTATTTTTGTTCGGATAAGCGTCGCAGGCTTATATTATATCGAATTTCCCGAAAATATGCAAGCATATTCGTGCATATTCGACACTTTTTCGGCATTTGACGTGATATTGCGCGTTCTCCTATCGTATGCTATAATCGTATCGAATTAAAAACTATCGAGGTGTTCCCTATGAACTCTGTGAATTATAAACGGCTGGAAAAGAGCCTGACCGACGTCATCCAGGAAGCACAGCTCAAGATTGGTTACGACCACCACCCGATCACGCTGTATTATCCCACGGAATCCGTGGCGCGTCTGCTCGGCACACCGGAGAAGGACGCGGACAGCACCGAGCGTGCGCTCGCTTCCCTTTCCGCGCACACCGCCGGCACGCTCGGCGCAATCGAAGTCACCCGCGATGACAAGCGCTTCTGCTTCCACATTTCTGCAGAAGGCACACAGTATGTGCATGAACAGCTGCCGGAACCCGCGTTTCTGCGTGCATTTCTGCAGGTAATGCGCGGTTTGACGGTCAGCTTTGACGATATTCTTGCGGTGTTCCATCAGTTTTCCGACAAGGTACACTGTGAGAAGCTCGAGGACAACGAGGAGTTTGACTACCTCGTGTACTTCGAGGACGGCACACCGGACAGCTACCGCTACTGCATCAAGCTGGATGATGACGGTGATGCCGTCTATCACCGCTTTACGCCGGAGGATTATGCGGCGTTTGGGTTCTAAATCCCCATATAAGCATGAAAAAAGGACGCTCAAGGAGCGTCCTGAGACTGTCGAAAAACTACAGTTTTTCCGACAATCTGTGTTTTGACTTCGCAAAACACGGTCGTCCGAAAGTTCCCATGCGGAAACTTTCTCCCTCTTAAAGTATCAAAACCGAGGTACACGCCCCCGGTTTTGATATATTTGCTTCGCAAATATTATTTCATGCGCGCTGCCGCGCAGCAGCGTCAGCATCGTGAAAACGGACTTTATTGACAGACAAAGGACGCTCCTTGAGCGTCCTTTCTGTTTTGCAGTTTTACTGAGCGGCTTCAGTATCAGCCGTCTGCGCCTCATCCGTCGCGGTCTGGCTGTCGGTCGCGGACTGGTCTTCGCTCTGCGCGTCCTCAGTCTGCGCATTGCCGTCATCATCCGATGTATCGCTGTTCAGAACAGTCTGCACGTCAGCCGGCAGATAGTCCTTAGTGTTATCATAGGTGATCTCGTCGTAAGCATCGGTGGTCTGGATGTCAGCCTCGTCGATCCACTGCTGCATCATCTCGTCGATCGAGCCGGCAGTGCCCTTTTCGGAAGCAACAGCCGAAATGATGGAATCGCGCATGTTCTCGAACTCATCCTGATTCAGCTCGCAGCGCTTGATGATGTGGTAGCCGTACTGGCTCTTGACCAGGCCGGAAACTTCGCCTTCCTGCAGAGCCTTGGCAGCGTTGTAGAACTCGTCTACCATCTGACCCTCAGTGAAGGTATAGCCCTTGGCATACTGTGCTTCGCCTGCATCCTCGTTCTTCTCGGTCAGCAGCGCGTCAAAGTCCTCGCCGTTGTTCAGGCGATCCAGAACAGCCTGTGCTTCCTTCTTTGCTTCCTCATCGGTGCGGATGGTCTCGCCGGTGGACGGATTCTTAGTCAGAATGAGGATGTGCTTTGCAGTGATGTAGTTGTCATCAAAATACTTCTGCAGCTCGTCATCGCTCGGAACACTTACGCCGTTCTCGCCGAAGTAGTAATCCTTCAGCACCTGTGCGCATGCGCTGACATACTGGTAGTTATTGTAGTGGTCCATGTCAAAGCCGATCGAAGCCAGGCGCTGCAGATAAGCGTCCTCGCCGCCGAGCTGCTCCGCATTCTGCTTGTTTGCCGTAACAATATTCTTCTTCTGGCTGTACGACAGGGACAGGCCCAGCTCATCCATCTTCTGCTTAACGATATGGATCAGAGCGACCTGCTGCTTTGCGGACTCCTTTGCGGCATCGCCGAATGTAGATGCCATATTCTTCTCAGAGAGACCGTACATAGCGTACATCTGCTGATAATTGATGATCTGGCTCATCATATAGCTTGCATACTCATCTGCGTGGATTTCCTCGCCGTTGACCGTCATAACGACCGGTGCATCGCTTTTCAGCTCCTGATAATCCACCACAAAGGTGGATGCGCCGTATGCGGTTGCGCTCATAACGACAGCCAGCATAACGACCAGCGCAACGATGCGCTGCACTAACTTGCTCATATTACTATGCTCCCTTTTCTGTATTTTACGAACGCTATCAGTATAACACTATTTCGGAACAGGCACAAGCGAAAACACAGAAACATCACAAATTTCGCTGCCCGCTGGGGACGCTGCCCGCTGGGGCACAAGGATGGACACCAAGGTTTCCACCCTTGTGAATCCCGCTTCCTTTATTCCTAATCTGGCGCAGACCAGAGACCGGCGACCGCTTCGAAAAGGAGAACGGCAGTCGGGTTACTCTTGCGTAATATTCGCGGTTCACAGATAGCTTACTGCTACACAGGCGGTTTACTCTCCGCAGGCGCGACACGAGGTGAATTGCCCGAAAGGCAAGAGAAGGTCCCCTGGGGGATACCCGTGTCGCGCAACTCATTGGCCTGGCAGCTACAGACAGCACCTGCGAATTTCATCTGATGATAAATGTTATACCGTAGGGTGCGCCGACTCGGCGTACCTTTTCTAACGAAAAAACAC
>ERZ773109.383-NODE-383-length-25336-cov-12.454610_pt1 | contig 25336 bp, 22 predicted proteins | sample MGYA00580569_ERZ773109 | MGnify/ENA primary metagenome ERZ773109 (study PRJEB29015, sample SAMEA2737852) | human gut metagenome | biome: human gut; feature: human-associated habitat; material: faeces | place: China | collected 2012 ...
AATATAAGATTCAGAGGTGACAGCGCCTTTTACAGAAGGGATTTGTTTAAATATCTGGAAAACAACCAGGTTACGTATTATATCCGAGTTAAGAATTTTAAGAAAAACATTAGAGAATCCGTAATGGATATGGTCATAAATCAGGTAGACTGGAATGATTTTGACTATACAGAACCTTATTATGGAGAATATACGATTCAGATAAACAAGACAAAAAAGCGAAGAATTGTATACAAAGCCTTTCACTTAGAAAAAGGCGGAATGCTTCAGTTAGTACCTATGGTTTATTGCATAATCACAAATGATTTTGAGAAAAGTCCCAAAGAAGCAATGGACTTTTATGAAGCAAGAGGAAACAGCGAAAACTTTACAAAAGAATTAAAAGATGATTTCAACGGTGGAATCCTTTCCCATAAAGAATTTGTAAAAAATGAAATGGATTTTTTGATTTCAAGTCTAGCCTACAATCTTTATCATGTATTCCAACAAACGATATTAGAAGAAAAAGATCAGACAATACGAATGAACACATATCGATTGAAATATCAGAAAATAGCAGTCAAAGTGATACAACACGCAAGACAGATAACGCTTAGTTTTAGCAGTGCCTACAAAAATAAAACTCAATTTACTCAGTACTGGAATAAAGTGTTACAAATTTAACGTTTTGAATCCATATTTTAAAAAATCAGCGATGTCTGATATCCTTTTTTATACTCATTTCAAACCTTTTAAAAACAAAATGAAAAAGATTAACCAAATTGGATCCACCAACTAAGCTAATCTTCTTTTATTGTCTTTTTATGAATAATTCAGGTTATATTAGAAGGAGTGACGTTAAAAAGGAAATAATGTATAAAGCAGAGAAGGCGTATAGGCAAGTCAAACTGCATCAAGATGCATTTATGAATAGATTTTGTTGCGATTTTAATTTGTTAGAACGAAAATGCGATGATTATATTTGGAAGAAAAGTATTATTCGAGAAGACATTATTCATTATTTTGTCACACAATACATTTGAATTAGTTTAATAAGACGATCTTAAAATGGAAAGGTCGTTTTTCTTTATGCCTTGTCTTTGGATTTAGTCTAGAAATTTGTTGATAAATGGGATATAATATGAAAGTGTATCCTTTTGTCTGTATACATGAAAGAAATGAGGTAAATAACATGAACGAAAAGACATTCAATGATGTAGTAAATCACATGAAAACCTCTGGATTTGTTTACCAAGGTTCAGAAATTTATGGTGGTTTGGCAAATACTTGGGATTTTGGTCCTTTAGGCATTGAATTAAAGAACAATATTAAAAATGCATGGTGGAAACGTTTCATCCAGGAAAGTGAACACAATGTAGGTTTGCAGAGTGCAATCTTAATGAACCCTAATGTATGGGTTGCCAGTGGTCACGTTGGAGGATTCAGTGATCCATTAATGGATTGTAAAGAATGTAAGAGCCGTTTCAGAGCGGATCAATTGATAGAAGAAGCGAGCAATCACACAGTAAACTGTGGTGGTATGTCCAATGAAGATATGGAAAAATATATCGCTGAACATGAAATCACATGTCCAAAATGTGGTGCTAAAAACTTCACAAACATTCGTCAATTTAACTTGATGTTCAAAACATTCCAAGGTGTATTAGAAGATGCGAAAAGTACAATCTACTTGCGTCCAGAAACAGCACAAGGTATCTTTGTCAACTTTAAAAACGTACAAAGAACAATGCGTAAAAAATTACCATTCGGTATTGGACAGATTGGTAAGAGTTTCCGTAACGAAATCACACCAGGAAACTTCATTTTCCGTACACGTGAATTCGAACAGATGGAATTGGAATTCTTCTGTAAACCAGGTACAGATTTAGATTGGTTTGAATACTATTGTAAAAACTGTGTTCAATTCTTAAAAGACTTAGGTATCAACGAAGAAAACGTTCGTTTACGTGCACATGATCCTGAAGAATTAGCACACTACTCAAATGGTACAAGTGATATCGAATACCACTTCTCTGAACCTATCGGATGGGGTGAATTATGGGGTATCGCCGACCGTACTGACTTTGACTTAAAAGCACACCAGACAACTTCTAAACAAAACTTAGAATACTTTGATCAAGAAGCTAACGAAAAATACATTCCATACGTTATCGAACCAAGTGTCGGTGTTGAACGTTTGATGTTGGCAGTGATGTGTGAAGCTTACCAAGAAGAACAATTGGAAAATGATTCTCGTGTCGTTTTAAAATTACACCCAGCATTAGCTCCATATAAAGTAGCTGTACTTCCACTAAGTAAGAAATTATCGGATCAAGGTGATGAAGTATTCGCTAAATTAGCTAAACACTTTAGCGTAACCTATGATGATGCACAAAGCATTGGTAAACGTTACCGTCGTCAAGATGCGATTGGTACACCATTCTGTGTAACTGTTGACTTTGAAACTGCCAACGATGGATGTGTAACTGTCAGAGATCGTGATACTATGCAACAAGAACGTATCGCTTTAGATGACCTTGTTTCATATATTGAAAAAAGAATTGAATTTTAATGAGCTGGATATCAGAAGAGGATATAAAGGCCATTCGTCAGCAGGCCGATATTGTTGATGTGATGTCCCGTTATATCACATTAGAAAAACAAGGCAAAAATTATAAAGCCATTTGTCCATTTCATGATGATCACGATCCGAGTTTATCAATTTCAACCGATAAACAGATATTTAAATGTTTCGTATGCGGTACAGGAGGAAATGTCTTCACATTCGTTCAAAAAATTGAAAACATTTCTTTTCTAGAAGCCGTTTGTAAGGTTGCTGAACTGATACATTATCCACTACATTTGGATAAGTCTCAGTTTCAACCTAAGGTTGATCAAAATCAGCCTTTATATGACTGCATTCAATCGTATATTCGCTTTTTAACATTTGAGTTAGAGAGTGAAAATGGCGAAAGTGTAAAAAGGTATTTAAGTCAAAGAAAAATAAATGAAGATATTATAAAAAGATTTGAGATTGGGTATGCACCTGAATCGAGTCGTAGTGTGAAGTATCTCAAGGCAAAAGGTTTTAACGAACAAATACTAACAGATACAGGTTTAATTCGTACTCACGATCTAAATACCTATGCCGTATTCGACAATCGATTGATGATTCCCATTCATGATGAAAATGGAAATCCCGTTGGATTTACGGCCAGGCGCCTAAATGAAGATAGGGATGTAGCCAAATATATCAATACTTCTGAAACAAAGATTTATCATAAGGGCAATTTGATTTTTAATTATCATAGAGCCAAAGAATTTGCGAAAAAGAACAAGCGATGCATATTGGTCGAAGGGGCTATGGATGTCATTGCCTTTGAAAAAGCTGATATTCATGAAAGTATTGCCTGTTTAGGAACGGCTTGTACAAAAGAACAAATGACGTTATTAAAACGCTTAAACGTTCCTTTGGTTGTCTGTTATGATGGGGATAAAGCTGGTAAAGCAGCGACCTATAAGTTTGGAAAGTTAGCCGTCGATTACGGATTGAACTTTTCCATAGTAAAAAATACAACCGGTAAAGATCCCGATGAAATCTTTAATGAACTCGGAAAAGATGAACTCTATTTATCCGTTCATAAAACTGTTTCATTTATAGAATTTTTATTGGATTATTTACCGAACCAATATGATTTAGATAATTACGAGGATAAGAAAAAATTCACATCGGAAATGCAGTCTTTCATTGAAAGAACATGTACCGACTTTGAAAAGGCCGATTATTATTCTCGTATCAAAGATTTGACCGGATTTGATTTATCACATCAAAATCAAAATATTCCGGTATCCAAAAAAGAATCTAGAAATAAACCGGCTGTGGTTCGAAATATAGAGCCATTAAAAAATGGAAGAACACTTGCCGAACACGGTGTTTTATGGATGATTCTAAACAGTAAACTTGCGGCCGATCAATTCAAAGATCAGATTGGTTTCTTCCAAGATCCAGTCTGCGAAGAATTGTCATTATATTGTTACGACATGTATCGAAATATGGACCATATCGATTTTGATGTACTGATGAGCTACATAGAAAAAGAAGATGTCCGTAATTTGTTAGTAAGCCTAATGGAAAATCCATTTCATGTTGATGGATATAATGAAGACTTCTTTAACGATAGTTTAATGAAGATCAAAGAATGTACTTTACAAGCCCAAATTGACAATCTCAATGATCAGATCAAGAATGTGCAAGATCCGATGTTAAAGATTTCCTTGGCTAGTAAAAAACAGGAATTAATTATTCAACGAAATGAAATCTTACATCGAAAGGAAGGATGAAAGTATGGCAAATGAAAAATTAAAGTTTACAAGCTTAGAAGAGGCAAAAGAATTCTTACTAAAGAGTAAAGAAGAAAATGCCGATGTTTCCCAAAAACAATTCTTAGATGCGGTAAGTGCTTTAAATTTAGATGATGATACAATGGACGATCTATATAACTGGATCGACGAAAACTTAATCGAATTTATCGATGGGGAAGAATTAGATGAGGATGAAGTCTTAGACGATGATCTAAGTGATGAGGATTTAGACGAAGAAGATTCAATTGCGGAAGAAATTTCTCAATTGGAAAAAACATTCGCCAATGCATCTCATGCCAAAATCAATGACCCTGTTAAAATGTATCTAAAAGAAATTGGTCAAATCCCATTGTTGGATCCAAAAGAAGAGCCCATCATTGCGCGTCAGATCCAAGAAGGAGAAGAAGCCAAAGAAGCGATGAAAAACCCAGATTTAAGTGATGAAGAGAAAAAGAAACTCGCAAAAGTCATTGCGGATGGTGAACAAGCCAAACAAACATTGATTTCTTCAAACCTTCGTTTGGTTGTTTCTATCGCTAAAAAATATGTAGGACGTGGCATGTTGTTCTTGGATTTGATTCAAGAAGGAAACTGTGGTCTAATCAAAGCCGTTGAAAAATTTGACTACACAAAAGGATTCAAATTCTCAACTTATGCGACATGGTGGATTCGTCAATCGATCACTCGTGCGATTGCTGACCAGGCACGTACCATTCGTATTCCCGTACACATGGTTGAAACCATCAATAAATTAACACGTATTCAACGTCAATTGGTACAAGACTTAGGTCGTGACCCATTGCCAGAAGAAATTGCTGAAAAGATGGAAAACATCTCGGCTGAAAAAGTTCGTGAAATTCAGAAGATTGCCTTAGATCCAGTCAGTCTAGAAACACCAATCGGTGAAGAAGATGACTCTCACTTAGGTGACTTCATTGAAGATAAAGATACATTATCTCCAGATGATTACACAAACAATCAATTATTAAAAGATGAAATCAATGCCGTTCTACAAGGACTTACAGAACGTGAAGAAAAAGTATTGCGTTTGCGTTTTGGCTTGTTAGATGGAAGAACACGTACACTTGAAGAAGTTGGTAAAGAATTCAACGTAACACGTGAACGTATTCGTCAGATCGAAGCGAAGGCATTACGTAAATTGAAAAATCCAAATCGCTGCAAGCGTTTAAGAGATTTCGTAAAATAATGATACCTTGTTCTTCTCGAATTCAAGAAATATTAGAATGGGTGAATGGAGAGTGCATTGCGGACATTGGCTGTGATCATGCCTACGTTGTCTGCAACGCTATCCTGAATCACCAATCTAAAAAAGGCTATGCCTGTGATGTAGCCCAAGGCCCATTAAATAATGCCAAGAAAACAATCGTTGATAATCACTTATCCGATTTAGTATCTTGTCGATTATTAGATGGCATTCAAGGCTTAGAAAATGATGTAAACCAAATCATTATTTGTGGCATGGGAGGAAAACTAATTATCGATATCCTCTCAAAAGGAAATTTGTATCCTGGTTTACGCCTTTTATTATCCAGTCATAAAGATGATTATGCCTTAAGAGAGTATTTACACGAACATCACATTCATATCGTACGCGAAAAAATGATCTATGATCATGGACACTACTATCCAATTCTAGATTGTGTTTGTGCAGATACGAAACAAGAAGTTTCTAATTCTGAACTTTACTATGGTGTAAATATGCAGATGGATGAAACGTATGCATCGTATTTAGATTTTGAAGAGAATAAATACAAAAATATTTTATCCAAAGTCAATAAACCTGAATTTCTTGAAAAAATTGAATATATAAAAGAAATCCGTACTCAGAGAATGTCCTGAATACGGATTTTTGGTTTTTCAATATCCAAAGATAAATAATCCTTTACTTGATTCGTTAAATACGTTGGGGTACTTGCACCACTGGTAATCGCAATCGATGTATACATCTCAAAATCTTTCTTATCAATATCTTCAACCGTTTGAATCGAGAAGACATGTTGGATTCCTGCCTGTTTTCCAATATCTACAAGCTTTTGGGAGTTATTACTTGTAGGATCTCCTACGACAATCAAACAATCGACGTTTTTTAAATCTAAGATAGCTTGTTGCCGAACACGCGTAGCGTTACAAATCTCATCGTGGAAGAGGGCATTCGGGTATAAGCGTCTAATCTTTTCAAACGTATCCTTCAATTCATAGATTGACATCGTAGTCTGGTTTGTCACAAAGATCTTTGAAGTACTCACTTTAGGAATCTCTTTATGTGGCTCAATCAAATGCACATGCTCACTCATTGTATAAATCGATTCGGCTTCGGGGTGTTTATTTTTACCGATATAGAAAATGGTATACTCTTCATCTAAATATTGCTTCACAATCTTTTGTGTTTGAAGTACAAATGGACAACTCGCATCCACCAAAATCAATCCTTTTTCTTTGGCCTTTTCATAGACTTTAGGACTGACGCCATGCGCTGTAAAGATCACAATGCCTTCATGGATTTCATCTAATAACTCCACGCGTGTCTTTGTCTTATCTTCAATGGTATCAATTGAATAATATTGAAGTGCTTTTTTGACATATTGATTATGCACTAGATTACCCAATATGGTAATCTTTTGATTTGGATATTGAATTCTTGTTTTTTTGGCGGTTTCAATGGCTTTTAAAACCCCACCGCAATAGCCCTGAGGCTTGACTATAATGATATTTTGTGTTTTCATGTATACATTATGCCCTAATTTTTTGTATTTGTAAAATGGGAAGAATTTTGGGATAATACTAAAGTAAAGGATGTGAAAATTATGAATAATCGTATTCAAGAAATAATGGATTTAGAACATTTTAAAACTTTAACACCGATTCAAGAACAGGTGTTAAATCGTAAAAATAAAAATAGAGATATCATTGGTGTATCAAGTACAGGATCAGGAAAGTCACACGCTTTCTTTATGCCTATCTTTGAGATGCTAGACTTTGATCAAGACTGCGTACAAGCTGTTATTTCAGCTCCAACTAGAGAACTTGCATACCAATTGTATGATCGTTGTCGTAAGATTGCCAAACACTTTAATGTACGTGTAAAACTTGTGACTGGTGGTATGGAAAAAGTGACACAAATGGAAAAGCAGCCACAAATTGTCATTGGTACACCAGGAAGAATGAAAGACATGTTTATTAAAGACAATGTCTTGCGTTTGGATACCGCAAAAATTGTTGTTATCGATGAAGCCGATATGACGTTAGAATTTGGATTCTTAGAAGATATTGATGAAATTTTATCGAAGATGGATAAGAAAGTTCAAATGATGGTCTTCTCGGCTACGATTCCAGAATCTTTACAATCATTCTTAAAGAAATATTTATATGATCCAGCATTTATTGAAATCAAAAAGGAAGAAGCTTTCCAAAGTGATGTTAAACACATTTTAGTTCCATGTAAGCACAAGAACTACGAACAAAAGATTTTAGACGTACTTCCATGTATTCAACCCTATGTATGTTTGATCTTTGCGAATACAACACAAGAAGCCCAAAGTATTGCGAATACGATGCGTGAACATGGATATGATCTAGTTGAACTTCACTCCGATCTTGAATCACGTGCGCGTATGCAGGCTATTAAAATGATTCAAAGTCAGAAGAAGAGCTACATTGTTGCCAGTGATATTGCCAGTCGTGGAATTGACTTAGAAGGAATTACTCACGTTATTAGTTGTGGTTTCCCTAAAGATCTAAAATTCTATATTCACCGTGCAGGACGTACTGGAAGAGCTTCTCGTGATGGTCAATGTATTGCGTTATATAAAGAAAGTGATGCCAAATCAATTCAATCTTTGATTAAACAAGGCATTGAATTTGAACATCAAGACGTAAAGAACAAACAATTTGTAGATTTAAAACCCTATGTCAACAAGCGTCCTGTGAAAAAGGATGAGTTCCATGAAGAAGTGGAAAAAATCGTTCACAAGAAAAAGAAAGTAAAACCAAACTACAAGAAAAGACAACGCCAGGAAATTGATCGTATGAAACGTAGAAAGCGTCGTGAAATGATCAAGTCGGATATTAAGCGCCAACAAAAAGAGCGTGCGAAAGAAAGACAACGCCAAAAAGGAATGGACGTATGATCTATTTAGGCAGTCATGTTTCTTTTAAAGCGCCAAATTACTTTAAAGGCGCTATTGAAGAAGCTATATCGTATGGTGCCAATGCCTGTATGATCTATACGGGTCCTCCAAGTAACACGCGTCGTGTGGATGTTTCGAAGTTAAAGATTGAAGAAGCCAAAGACTATATGGCAAAACACAATTTTTCAATTGATCGCGTCATTGTACATGCCCCTTATATCATTAACTTGGCCAATGCGCTAAAGCCAGAAACAGCCCAGTTTGGACAAGACTTTTTGAAAAGTGAATTGGAAAGAGTTTCTAAAATCGGTGCAAAAACACTTGTACTCCATCCAGGAAGCCACGTAGGAGCGGGCATGGATGTAGGAATTGAATGGATCATTCATGGCTTAAACGAAGTCTTGGACCAAGATTCAAGTGATGTTAAGATTGCCCTAGAAACGATGGCTGGAAAAGGAAATGAGTGTGGCTTTACCTTTGAACAGCTTCTACAGATCTATTTAGGTGTACATAAAAAATCGCGTATTGGATATTGTATGGATACATGCCATATTTGGGATGCGGGTTATGATATTACTCATTTTGATGAAGTCTTAAATCAATTTGATTCCATTTTAGGCTTAGAAAATCTATTATGTATGCACATCAATGATTCTAAAAATGATTTGGGTGCCCATAAGGATCGTCATGAAAATTTAGGTAAAGGCTACATTGGATTTGATGTATTGTATTCAATTGTACATCATCCAAAGCTTGAACATGTCACAAAAATATTAGAGACTCCTTTTATTGATGGAAAGGCGCCTTATAAAGAAGAAATCTCAGCATTACGCTGAGATTTTTTAAAACTTATCAATTTCTTCCTTTAAACGAGCTACAATCTGTTCCTGTGGGATCTTTTCAATGATTTGACCCTTCTTGATGAGTAATCCCTCTTTTTTTCCGCCCGCAATCGCGATATCGGCATGTTTAGCTTCTCCAGGACCATTGACAGCACAACCCATGATGGCGACGGTCACTTCTTTATTGACAGTTTGAAGATAGCTTTCAATTTCATTCACGGCTGGTTCCATATCCCATTGTGTACGACCACACGTTGGACATGCGATTAGATTTGGCACGTTTTTAATTAACTTACAATCTTTTAATAGTTCTTTGACAATGGGAATCTCTTTTTCAGGAGCTCCATTAACACTAATACGAATCGTATTTCCAATGCCTTCATTTAATAAAGTACCTAACGCAAGACTGGATTTAATGGCACTTGTCATTGTAGTACCGGCTTCGGTTACACCTAAATGTAGTGGGTAATCAAAGGTTTTGGCAGCTAAACGATACGCTTCAATACAAAGCAATGGATCACTGGATTTAAAAGATAATACCGTGTCATAGAAATCTAGATCTTCTAGAATTTGTACATGTCTTTTGGCACTTTCAATCATACCCTCGGCTGTTGGCTTGCCATATTTTTCATGAATGTCTTTTTCTAAAGAACCCCCATTGATTCCAATACGAATTGGAATGTGTTTTTCTTTACATGCCTTCACAACTTTTTCTACGTTTTCTCTAGCTCCAATATTACCTGGATTTAAACGAATCTTATCGGCACCCGCTTCAATACATGCCAAGGCTAAACGATAATCAAAATGAATATCAGCAACTAGAGGAATATGGATCTGTTTTTTTATGTCTTTAATGGCTTTGGCATCCTCCATATCCATACAGCTGACACGAATCAATTCGCATCCCATTTTTTCTAGGTTTAGAATTTGTTTGGCAACTTCATCCGCCTTTTTAGTCTCTATGTTACACATAGATTGAATAATGACTTGATTATTATGTCCAATTTCAAGATTTCCTACTTTTACTAGACGAGTTTCTGTTCTTTTCATAGACAACCTCCATGACTAAAGTATACGCCATTCCTTCTTTTTTTTCCATTTCATCTTGGAAACGTGTATAATATATATTGTTTCGTACAAAGGGGGATCCAATTGAAAAAGAGTAGAAAAACATTGAAAAGGGCAAATCAAAATGTTTCTGTTGATCAAGTCATTTCCAATCGTATATTGATACTTACGGTCACAATCGCCGTGTGTTTCTTGGTCATCTTTTTACGATTGTTCTATCTACAGATCATTTCATATAATGACTATACCGCAAAACGTGAAGACTATACTTCCATCAAACAATATACATCGGCACCTCGAGGTCAGATTTATGATGTAAAGGGAAGAATCTTAGCTAAAACAGTAGTCAGTCACAATATCGTTTTTACTTCACCGAATAACTTTGATGAAGATGACTATGAACTTTATGCCAAGCGTATCGTAAAAGTCTTCAGTGTCAGTGCTAAAGATTTTACGGATGAAGATAAAAAACAAGCCTATATCACATACAAATCCTTCTTATCACCAAGTGATAGTGAATATGCCGCCAATCATTTATTGACGGCTAAAGAATTGAAACAATATCAGAATGGGGCATGGGGTGATAATGCCGAAAGTAAAAGATATCAAATCTTAATGAATCGTATTGGTAAGAAACAAATTGGTGAAATGACACAAGCCGATTTAAAGATGTGTGTCATCTACCAAAGAATGGTGGCCAACCAAAGTACGGGTCAAGAAAATGTTGTACTTGAAGATGTCAGTGATGATGATGTCGCTTATCTTGTTGAACATAAAACGGAATTTCCTGGTTTTGACGTTGATTTTGGTGGCTGGAAACGCGAATATCCATATGGCGAATCTTTATCCGATGTATTAGGTAGTGTGACTACAAGTACACAAGGATTACCAAGTGAGCTTGCGAGTTACTATCTATCAAAAGGCTATCAATACAATGCGAGTGTTGGTAAGTCAGGCCTAGAATATCAATACAATGATTTATTAGCGGGAACACCAGAAATTGCCAAGATTACCTATGATTCAAAGGGTCTAGCGCAAAAAGAAGTGGTTCAGGAAGCCAAAAAAGGCTATGACATTCATTTATCCATCGATATTGATCTTCAATCGACTTTGGATAATGTATTAAAGAATACATTGAGTGAGAATGGTGGTACGAAAAATCGTGAAAACTTCCAATCTTTATTTACAACGGTATTAAATTCCAAAGATGGTTCGGTACTTGCGATGTCTGGCTATCAAATGGATCTAGACACGAAGGAAATGACCTACTTTGCGTCTGGTAACTATATGTCTTTGGTTAATCCAGGATCTTGTATCAAAGGGGCTACTGTCTATATGGGCGAGAGTGAACATGTCGTAACTCCAGGCGAAGTGATTGTCGATAAAGTCATGAATATTGGTGGTCAGGAATTTGGTTCGTATGAAGATCATGGACCTGTTGATGATGTATCTGCACTACAAGTAAGTAGTAACGTTTATATGTTTAATGTAGCTATTCGTTTAGCAGGCGCAAGCTATGTTGAAAAAGAACCATTAGCGGTGGCAGACGTTCAAGGGACACTTAACTTAATGCGTTCGTATTATTCGATGTTTGGTCTTGGAAATAAGACGGGTATCGATGTTCCAAATGAATCGAGCTCTTATATGGGCTATGGTTCTGAACCAGGTATGTTACTAAACTATTCGATTGGGCAGTTTGACATGTATTCACCACTTCAATTGGCTGTTTATGGTACAACCATTGCCTCTGGTGGGAATCTATATGAACCACACTTTATGGCCTATGCGACAGAAGTCAACTCAAGTGAAGTGGTCGTAAGCAATGGTAAAAAAATTAAATCGACATTACCTGAAAAGAATGCGCAATACCTAGAGCGTGTTCAACAAGGATTTAGAGCCTGTGTATCTTCTGGCTATTGTGGAGATGAGCTAAAGGATATTGGCGTGGAAGTATCGGCTAAAACAGGTACAGCCGAAGTTGGCGACTATACGACCGCAAACCTTGTTGGATTTGCGCCAAGTTCGTCTCCAACGATGTCTTTTGCGTGCTCGGCACCGACTTCTTCAATGAATACTAAGAGTGTTGCACCAAACATTTGTACAACGGCTGTTATGCCAGAAGTGGTAAAAAAATATTTTGAATTGTATCCAGCAAGTTAAAATTTTGAAAATGACTTGAAATTGACTTGTAAGTTATGCTAGAATCAACTAGTAATTACTAATGTGAGGAGGACTGAACATGAGAGATCGTATTACATTTAAGTGCTCTGTTTGCGGTGAAGAAAATTATATTGGTACAAGAAATAAGAAAAAACATCCTGAACGTATGACTGTTAAAAAATATTGTCCAAAATGCAATCAGCAGACTGAACATAAGGAGAAAAAGTAAGAAAGACCGTTTTATTCGGTCTTTTTTATGTATTAGACTATGAAAGTACTTCAACAACCCTTAGGACCTGTACAGGCGAATTGTTATTTGGTGATGGAAGGTAGCCATGCTTTAATAATTGATCCTGCAGATATGTATCCAAACCTTGAATGCATCTTAAAAGAAAATGAATGTAGTTTAGAGGCCATCGTTTTAACGCATGCACATTTTGATCATATTTCAGGTGTCGATAAGATCGTGAACGCCTTTCATTGTGATGTATACTTAAATCCCAATGAATTTGATTTTCTTCAAGATCCCGACTTAAATTCATCTTCTGCCTTTTATATGGATGTTACATGTAATGCCACATGTAAACCCATTTTAGAAGGAAAGAATGAGATTGCAGGATTTGACATAGAGGCTATGTATTGTCCAGGCCATTCTATTGGTTCAACGGTATTAAAAATTGAAGATTGTTTATTTACAGGAGATGTCTTGTTTCAAGGTTCTATTGGAAGAATGGATTTGGCAACAGGCTCCGTATCGAGTATGAAACAATCTCTAAATAAATTGGTTCAATTAGAGAAAGATTATAAAGTATATCCAGGTCATGGACCCTCAACTTCTTTATCGCAAGAGAAAAAATGGAACGAAAGTTTAAAATATGCAGAAATTTATTAGAATTTCTGCTTTTTTTTTCGTATAAGAGTAGGGGTGATAAAAAATGGATGATTTATTAAAAGATCTCATTGCGTATGCGATTGAAAAAAAGGCGAGTGATATTCATTTTGTCCTGCAAAATCAAAAACTTCAAATCAAACTGCGAACACAAAATGAAATGTTAGATGTCTACCAAGATATTTGGCAACCCGCATTCTTTGAGTATCTCAAATTCATTTCAAGAATGGATCTAGCTAATCCATATGTTCCACAGAGTGGACAATTTAAAATCTTGCTTCATGATCACGAAGTCTTTTGTCGTTTTAGCATGCTGCATAATCATAACGTACAAACAGGTGTTATTCGAATGTTGAATACGATGCATGCGATCAAACTCAAGGATCTATCTTTATGGGATGAAGACACGAAATTTTTTCAATCGCTTGTGCCATTAAGACAAGGCCTCGTCATTAGTGTAGGACCAACCAATAGTGGAAAGACCACTACGCTACATGCCTTGCTTCATGAGATTGCCAAAACGAAGAAACATAAAGTTGTTAGTCTGGAAGATCCTATTGAGATTGAAGATGATTCTTACTTGCAGCTGCAGATCAATGAAAGTATGGGATTTACCTATGATGTAGGCATTGAACAATTGTTGCGACATGATCCGGACATTATTTGTATCGGGGAAACAAGAAACAGCTATACCGCAAAGATGGTCTTAAGAGCAAGTCTAACGGGGCATTTTGTCTTTACGAGTATTCATGCCAAAGATGGAAAGGAGTGTATGAGTCGCCTGGAAGATCTAGGGGTATCTAAGAAAGATCTGGCCAGTGTTTGTACGGCCATTATTTCACAACGCCTGTATTCAAAAGGCGATTCTAAGGTATGTGTTTATGAAATCATGGATCAAAAAACATTACAGTATGTCTTGGAACATGGAAGGTATCCAAAAGAATTTAAAACTTTATCTAAAAAGATTACAGAAGGTCTTGAAAAAGGATATATCGTGGATGCCCAGGCAAAATACGACAGTCTTAGTTTATCGGGATGAAATTGAACAATTTGCGATGTTGATGAATCAAGGTTTGCCATTAGATACATTGATTCATTTGACGTTTAAAAAGGATGAAGAAATATTGAATTATTTAAAAGAAGGAAAGAGTCTCGTGGATGTCTTCACACAGAATCAAAAGAAATTGTATTTTAAATACTTAAAAATTTTATCTCAAAAATTAAACTTAAGCGATGCGATAACTTGTGTCCATAAGATTGAGAAAAGTTCGAATACTTTTTTTGAAACACTTCTAAAAAAGATTAGTTATCCCTTCTTCTTACTTATCTTTGCGTTCTTTATGATTCTATTCTTTTCAGACTATGTCCTTATTCAAATGAAAGACTACATTTCAAATATAAGTGTATTTGTGTTTATCAATGTATTGAAATATACATTTGCGCTTGGCATTCTTTCGATTGTATTCTACTTGATACTTTATTATGCATTGTTTTATAAATACAACAATAAGATGCAGTGTCCATTTAATCTAATGAAGAAAATGGTATCTCTGCAATTTGTATGTATGTATCAAGCTTTGGATAAGTCCTATAATTCAACGCAGGAAATATTAGAAACAATGGCGAGCATGGATTTTAGTGTAGTAGGAAAGATATCGCAGGAAATACTTGATGATTTAAAAACCGGAAAGAGTCTTGAAGAAAGCTTTCTTGAAATCAAAGTATTTGATTCGCAATTTAAAAAGATGTTGGTCTATGCCTTAACAAGCAATCAAATGCACGTCTTTTTTGATTTATACATCAAGAAATGCAGTTTCGATCTAGAGAAGTCGGTCAAGAAGATATCGACGGGTATTCAAATGTTTTCGTATATCAGTATTGGCATTTTAGTTTTGATTGTCTATCAAATTATGATGATGCCACTCAATATGTTAAATCAATTCTAAAAGGAGAAAGAAAAATGGAAAAGAAAAATGGTTTTACAATACTTGAAATGATGATCGTGATGTTGATTGTTGCGCTATTATTGTTGATTACACTGCCAAATATTCAACAAAAAGAAAAGATCATTCGCAATAAGGGCTGTGAAGCTTTGCTTGAAATTGTCAACTCACAAATTATGTTGTATGAAATTGATCAATTAGAAACACCAACCAGTGTGCAAGAGCTCATTGATTTTGGGTATTTAAAAAAGGGACAGGATACATGTCCGGATCATAGTAAAGTGGTGATTGTGGATGGACAAGCCGTATCCCAATAAGAATGGCTTTACCTTAGTTGAAATGTTGATCGTGCTCTTCATTGTTTCTATGTTAGGCTTTGGGCTCTCTTTTCGCATGCACTCTTCTTTATATGTGTTTATGAAGAATCTGCAGACTCTATGTATTACGGCTCAGGAAAAAGCATATGTTGATCATAAAAAAGTGTATGTGAAGCTAAATGATAAGATTTATGTAGATGAAGTGGAATATTTGATACCAAACGATATTGTATGTGATTCGGTATCCTTTTACTACAATGCCAAGGGCAATATGTCGAAGGCTCTATCTCTACATTGTCAAAATGCATCCAGTCAAATGAAACTCGTGTTTCAGGTTGGTGCTGGGAGGGTTCGTCTTGAAAAAGAGTAATGGTTTTTTATTAGAAGATGCCTTATTTGCGTTTTTTGTGATCTTGATTTGTGCAAGTTTATTATTGAATGGTGTATATACTTTATATTTTCAAAGGAATCTAAAAATCGATGAAAAAATTGAAAAGAAATGGTTTTACTCTGATTGAAGCCTTATTGGCCTTGTTTATCACTAGTTTAGTCAGCTTATTAGGGTGCATGCTGATGCGTTGTGCTTTACACTTTGCGCATATGGATGTGGATACGCAAAATCAATTTGCGATTTTACAATTAAGAAGAGAATTGGCACAGTCAAATGATTTGAAAATTGAATCAGATGGTTTAAGCTACATTTTAAATCATGAAAAGAAAGTCTTGTATTTTGATAAGCATCGCATTGTGAAGAGTCCTGGCTATGAAATCTATATGGAACAAATTGATGAGGCTATATTTTATAAGAAAGAAGATGGATATTATGTTTGGTTTAAAAAGAAGAATAAAACCTATGACTTTGAACTCTATTAATGGATATGCCAGTGAAGTGAGTTTAGTGTGTTTATTTCTAGTGCTTCAAATTGTCTCTTTTTTATCTTTGAGTACTCTACAAAATGTGTATCTATTAAAGGCCAATCAACAAAATATTCTTGAACTTTCCATCGTGGATCATGCCAAACATATGATCCATCATAATAATCGTATTAAGTTGTGTCATACAAGTGAAGAACCAATCAAAGAAAAAGACGAATATATACAGAATTGTAATGTGCATTTTGAAGATCATGAGACTTTTATTGAATGCACATACTTAAATGTATCAATGAAAATCTATTATGACGATAAGGCAATCGTTTCGGTTGATATTGACGAACAATGAAAAAAAAGATAAAATTGATGCATAGCGATGAATTAGAGTAGTAGAAGGAAATGGCAATTTTTAGAGAGCTAAAGTTGGTGGGATTTAGCATTGTACAACCTTTGAACTTGCTAAGGAGCTGATGAGTAATGTTATCCGTATGCTCTGCGATAAAGAGTTTGAGGGGCACAATGAGAATTGTGAACTAAGGTGGTACCGCGTACAAACGTCCTTAGATTTCAAGGGCGTTTTTTATTTTTTAATAGGAGGCTAATATGTACGATCATTTAAAAGTAGAAAAGAAATGGCACAAATATTGGGCAGATCATGAAACATTTAAAACAGATGTTTGGGATTTTTCAAAGCCTAAATTTTATGCACTAGACATGTTCCCATATCCAAGTGGTGTAGGATTACATGCTGGACATCCAGAAGGATATACAGCTACAGATATCGTTTCACGTATGAAACGTATGCAAGGATATAACGTTCTTCACCCAATGGGATATGACTCATTTGGACTTCCAGCTGAACAATATGCTGTTCAAACAGGAAACAATCCAAATGGATTCACACAAAAAAACATCAAGACTTTCACAAAACAGTTACAGGAATTGGGATTTGATTATGACTGGTCAAAAATGATTGCCACATCGGATCCAGAATTCTATCACTGGACACAATGGATCTTTAAACAATTGTATAACGATGGCTATGCCAAATATGTGGATATGCCAGTAAACTGGTGTGAAGAATTAGGTACAGTATTATCGAATGATGAAGTTATCGATGGTAAGAGTGAACGTGGTGGATATCCAGTGATTCGTAAAAACATGAAACAACTATGTATTGACCAGGCTGCTTTTGCGGAACGATTATTAGAAGGTTTAAATGAAATTGATTGGCCAGAATCTACAAAGGAAATGCAAAGAAACTGGATTGGACGTTCAACCGGTGTTGAAGTTCAATTTGAAATTGTAGGTGGAGGAAAATTCTCTATCTTTACAACATGTATTGAAACAATCTATGGTATTACATTCATGGTACTTGCACCAGATGGAGATTTAGTGCAGGAATTAATGCCTAGAATTAAAAACCAGGATGAAGTAAAAGCGTATATTCAAGAAACGGTTTCAAAATCGGAAATGGACCGTACAGAATTGAATAAAGGAAAAACAGGATGTCGTCTAGAAGGTATTAAAGCCATTAATCCAGTCAATGGTAGAGAAGTTGAAGTCTTTATTGGAGATTTCGTTTTAGCAAACTATGGAACAGGTGCTGTTATGGCTGTACCAAGTCATGATCAACGTGACTTTGAATATGCGATTGCCCACAATATTGACAGGATTCAAGTTATTGAAGGACAAGATGTAAGTGAACATGCCTTTGAAAAACAGGGCTATTTAGGAAAAGGCTGCAAGCTAATTAACTCTGAAGAATTTACAGGTTTGACTGTAGAAGAGGCAAAAGTAGCTATCACTAAAAAATTAGTGGATATGGGTATTGCGAAAGAAACAGTGAATTATCGTTTCCGTGAATGGATCTTTGCACGTCAGCGTTATTGGGGAGAACCAGTTCCAATCGTACACTTAGAAGATGGAACAGACTATGTTCTTCCAGATGAAGAGTTGCCATTGATCTTACCTGAACTTGAAGACTACAAGGGACACAATGGTAAGGCTCCACTAGAAAATGCGACAGAATGGAAACAATACAACCAAAATGGTGTAAAGGGTGTTCGTGAAACAAGTACAATGCCAGGATCTGCTGGATCTTCATGGTATTATTTACGTTATATTGATCCACACAATGATAAACAATTAGCCGATCCAGAATTATTAAAGCACTGGATGCCAGTTGATCTATACGTGGGTGGACCCGAACATGCGGTAGGACACTTAATGTATTCACGTATTTGGAATAATTATCTATACGACAAGGGTGTTGTGGCATGTAAAGAACCATTCAAAAAATTAGTCCACCAAGGTATGATCTTAGGTGAAAACGGAATTAAAATGGGTAAACGATTCCCAGAATATGTAGTCAATCCTTCAGACATCGTTAAAAAATATGGTGCTGATACACTACGTCTATATGAAATGTTCATGGGACCATTAGAACAAAGTAAACCATGGTCAATGGCTGGATGTGATGGAGCTAGAAGATGGATCGATCGTGTTTATCGTTTATTCATTGAATCTGGTAAAGTCACAGATACAAATGATGGTAAATTAGATAAAGTTTACAACCAGACTGTTAAAAAGGTTACTGAAGATTATGAAGCATTAGGCTTCAACACAGCGATTTCACAAATGATGATCTTTGTGAATGAAGCTTATAAAGCAGAAACCGTTTATAAACCATATGCCGAAGGAATCGTGAAGATGTTATCTTGTATTACGCCTCATATTGGTGAAGAAATGTGGCAATTACTAGGTCACGAAGATACAATTGCGTATGAGCCTTGGCCAACGTATGATGAAGCAAAATTGGTTGAAGATACAATCACTTGTGTTGTTCAGGTCAATGGTAAAGTGCGTGGTAAATTTGAAGCGGCTGTTGGTTCTAGCAATGAAGAACTTGAAAAACAAGCGATGGAACTAGAAACAGTTCAGCGTCAGCTTGAAGGAAAGACAATTCGTAAAGTTATCGTTGTTAAGGGTAAAGTTGTAAACATTGTTGCCAACTAAGAAGGTGTGTTATGCAAATCAAAACCATAAGTATCCAAAAATATCATGAATATTTGGATACGATTCATGAAAAAGAGTTTCTTCAATCCGACTATCAAGGTATGAAATTCTCGCAGCGAGGATGGGAAGTTGAATATATTGAAGCCATAAAAGACGGTAAGACAGTTGCCTTTAGTATGATTGCCTGTATGCCGTTAATGAAAGTATTTAAGTATTGTTATATTCCTAGAGGATTCTTTATGGACTATCATTCAAAAGAAGATGTGATTTCTTTTACATCTTCTTTGAAAGAGTATTTAAAAAAGAAAAATGTGATCTATGCTGAAATTGATCCGTGCATTGAATTTGTACAAAGAGATAAAGACGGAAATATCGTTGAGAATGGTTACGACAACAAAGATGTCGTAGAAAATCTAAAGGCAGCTGGCTTTTTACATTTGCCAATGAAACCAGGCTATGACATCTCTAAAGAGTGTCGCTGGGTTTCTGTTTTGAATCTAAAAGGTAAGACAAAAGAAGAAATCTTTAAAGAGTTTTCATATCAGACACGACAAGACATTCGTACTTATGAAAAGTATTGTGTGAAGACGCGTGTCTTGAATGAAGATCAATTAGATGTACTGGATGAAATGGAAAAGGAAACCAGTGAAAGACAAGACTTTGAAGCTATGAGTTTGGATTACTATAAAGATTTATATAAATTTTATGGCAAATCCCATATTGAAACGGTATTGTCTTATCTCGATCTAGATGCTTATGCGATTAAGATGCAAAGTGAGTTTGATAAGACTTCAAAAGATATTGAAAAGACAAAGGCTTTCTTGGAACAGAATCCTGGTAATGTCAAAAAGGAAAAACGTTTAAAGACGGATGAAGAATACTACAATTCTTTACTGAAGAAGCTTTCGCATATTGAAGAATTGAAACAAGAGTATGGTAAAGAGATTCCTTTGGCATGTTGTTTATTTGTCAAATATGGACATCAAATCGTATATCTAGTTGGTTCTAGTACCTATGAACATAGAGTTTTTAGAGGCCCTTATGCGATTCAATGGAAGATGATTCAAGAAGCTATTGATGAAGGCTATGATCTATATAATTTCTATGGTATTAGTGGATACTTTCATAAGGATGAAGAAGGGTATGGTGTATTTGACTACAAGCGTGGTTATAATGCGGTTGTACGTGAATATATTGGTAACTTCATTCTTCCTTGTAAACCATTTGTTTTTAAAATTTACAACAATTTAAAACATATTTATTGAGTTTAGATTCTAGATTCGATATAATAAATACGCTATGATAAGAAAGAGTACACAGATTATCTATTTCTTAGAGAGAAACTGGCTGGTGTAAAGTTTCAAATAGACCTGTGGAATACACCTTGGAGCTTCAATTTTGACGTATACCTGCGTTAAAGGTTTAAGTGCATACAAAAACGTTTTGTATGAAGTAAGGTGGTACCGCGATTCAATCGTCCTTATTGGGCGATTTTTTTATTTTTAGGGAGGACAAAATGGAATTATTTGAAGAATTGAAATGGCGTGGTTTAGTTGACAACGTCACAAGTGAAGAAGTAGAAGATGTCATTAATAATGGAGAAGTTACATTCTATATTGGTACAGATCCAACGGCAGATAGCTTGCACATTGGACACTATTCATCTTTATTGATGGCAAAACGTTTAGAAAAACATGGACACCATCCAATTATGTTGGTAGGTGGAGCTACTGGATTTATTGGAGATCCAAAGGCCACTGGAGAAAGAAGCATGTTAACTCCAGAAGTTTTAAAATCTAACTATGATGCATTACATGCACAAATCTCTAAATTATGGGGCTTTGACATGGTGAATAACTTAGACTGGACAAAAGATATCACAATTATTGATTTTTTACGTGACTATGGAAAATTATTCAATGTAAACTATATGTTGAATAAAGAAACTGTAAAGAAACGTTTGGATTCAGGAATTAGTTATACAGAATTTTCTTATATGATCCTTCAATCTTTAGACTTCTTAAATCTATACCAGACAAGAGGATGTACTATGCAGATTGGTGGACAGGACCAATGGGGAAATATCACTTCAGGTCTTGAGTTGATTCGTAAAAAATGTGGTGCTGATGTGAAATGTTACGGATTGACTATGCCATTGATCACGAAGGCAGATGGAACTAAATTTGGTAAGAGTGAAACAGGAACAGTTTGGTTGGATCCTAAAAAGACTTCACCTTATGAACTATACCAATTCTTATTTAATACAGATGATTCAAAAGTCATTGAATACTTAAAGAAATTAACATTCTTAACTAAAGAAGAAATTGATGCTTTAGAAGTATCTTTAAACGAAGATGCGGGAAGACGTGAAGCACAAAAGAAATTGGCAGAAGAAGTTGTACGTGATTTACATGGTGAAGAAGGTTTAGAATCTGCATTAAAGATCACAAATGCCTTATTTAGAGGTCAATTAAATGAATTGGATGAACAACAACGTCTAGATGCCGTTAAAAACATGGATAAAGTTGACCAAGAAGCTGGTAAGACTTTAATTGATGTTTTAGTTGAGGCTAAGATTGCTTCAAGTCGTCGTGAAGCTAGAGAATGGATCAAAGGAAACTCAATTAGCTTAAACGGTGTAAAAGTAAATGATGAAACATTGGTTATTGATTCATCACAGGCTTATGTATCAAACTATGTGATCATTCGTCGTGGTAAGAAAAGATATTACTGCTTAAATTTAAAATAAAACAAAAAAATACGTGGTTAGACATTTTTGCCTTGCCACGTATTTCTTTTTACCATTAATTTATCAATTTCATTTGTGACAATCGTTTTCTTGATTGTCCATTTTGGTTCTATTAAATCTTTCGCAATTCCATCACCCGTTAATCGTTCAATAATTACATCTTGTGGTAAGAGTTCCAATTGATCGACTACAATATCGATATATTCTTCTAAAGTTAGAATATGGAAGGGTTCTTTTTCGTATTCTTTTGCCATTTGTGTACCTTCAATCAAATGCAGCATATGAATCTTAATGGCATCTACCTTATGTTTAGAAATTTGTTTAACCGTTTCTAACATATCCGATTTGGACTCATTTGGAAGACCATTGATGATATGGACACATGTTTTGATATTTGTAGATTCTAATTTATCTAACCAATCAAATACGATTTGTGTACTATGCTTACGATTACATCGTTCCATGGTGTCTTCATGTACACTTTGAAGTCCTAACTCTAGCCAGACTTCTTTATCTTGTTGGTTTAAATATTCAATGATTTCATCACTTAAACAATCGGCACGTGTCGCAATCGCAACACCTGGAATATCTGGATCGTTAAAGAACGGATCATATATTTTTTTCAATAGAGGTAGTGGAGCATAGGTGTTGGAATAACTTTGAAAATACGCAAAACCAATACAATCCGGCCACTTATTTTGCATGCGCTTTAAGCCTTCTTTATATTGTTTTTGTAAAGAATCATCAAAACATAGAATGCTGTCACCTGAACCCATGCTTGAACAGAATGTACATCCGCCAGTTCCTTTGGATCCATCGCGATTTGGACAGGTAAAACCTGCATTTAATGGAATCTTAGCTACTTTTTGATGGTATTTGTTACGAAAATAGTAATTGATTGTTTGATATCTTTTATTGTCATTTGAATAAGGATAAGGATTGTTCATTGTATCACCCAAAGCATTGTAACATAAAAAGAAACTGCGTGTGCAGTTTCTTATAACTCTCTTCCAATTACTTTTGCGATGGCTTTTCCTTTTTCAACTAGATCGGCATAGCGTTTTGGTTTTAAGCTTTGAGCACCATCACTCCAAGCATTTTCTGGATCATCATGCACTTCAATAATCAATCCATCAGCACCTGCGGCAATAGCGGCAAGGGATAGGGATTCAATTAATTTATAATCACCTGCTGCATGACTTGGATCAATGATGATAGGTAAGTGGGTTCTTTCTTTAATGATGGGTACAACACTTAAATCCAATGTATTACGTGTATAGGTTTCAAATGTACGAATACCACGTTCACAGAAAATGACATTTGGATTTCCTTCCGACATAATGTATTCAGCCGCCATGATCCATTCTTGAATGGTTGCGGACATGCCTCGTTTTAAAAGGATAGGTTTCTTTGTCTTTCCAACTGCTTTTAATAAATCAAAATTTTGCATATTACGCGCACCAATCTGAATGATATCTACGTTTTCTATGAATTCATCTAGGTGTTCTGCACTCATGAGTTCAGATACAATAGGTAGTCCTGTTTCTTCTCTAGCTTTTACCATCGCCATGATTCCTGCCGTACCCATACCTTGGAATGCGTATGGACTTGTTCTAGGTTTATAGGCTCCACCACGTAGCATATCCGCTCCGGCGGCTTTTACTTCTTTGGCAATACGACAAATTTGATCTTCACCCTCCACAGAACATGGGCCAGCAATCATCACAATCTTTTTACCTCCAATTTGAATTCCATTCACATCTACGATCGTATCTTCTGGATGGAACATACGGTTGGCCAATTTGTAAGGTTGCGCAACACGCTGTACGTTATAGACAATAGGGTTAGCCATAACGCTTTTTTCATCTACAATACTTGTATCTCCAACTAAACCAAAGACGTTATAGTTATCTCCTTGGATCATTGTGACTTGAAGATTCATCTTTTCGAATTTCTTAATTAATTTGTCGACATCGTTTTTTTGTGCATTTTTCTTTAAAGTAATAATCATAATAATATCCTTCTTTCCATTTGTGAGTAACAAAAAAGCATTAACAGTAAAATTGTTAATGCTTAAAAGCCCTAATTAAAATACCATTCAGTTGTGATTGGCTTAATTAGGGCTATCTAAAGTAAAAGTAAAAAATATGTAGATTGAATGTTCATGTTAATCACCTGGCTATACTATAGCTCATTCAATGAAAACATGCAAGTTATTTTCTGAAAATAGTTACATTTTGTTTTGTCAACCTCCTTGGCAAAACTGGTTATATTTTTGTCATTTCTTGTCGAAAAGTGTAAAACAAAATAAACGTGCTATAATCTAAGTAGCAATACAATTCATATAGGAGGTACATAATATGAAAGTCAATATTGTAGGAAAAAACATCACAGTAACTCAGGGAATCTCAGATAAGATCCATAAAAAATTAGATGTTTTAACAAAGTACTTCATTATCGGAGAGGATGATGTAGCGAATGTCTTAGTTCGTACATATCCGACAAAACAAAAAATTGAAGTTACAATCCCAACACGTTATGCGATTCTACGTGCCGAGGTTGTAGATGACGATTTATATGCAGCTATTGATCGTGCTGTAGATAAATTGGAAGATCAAATTCGTAGAACAAAAACACGTTTAACACGTAAAAATAAAGAATCACTTGCCGAAGCTTTCTTAGATCATGAACTATTCAATGATGAAGAAGTAGATGATGACGAAGTTGTTCGTACAAAATCTATCGTTCCAAAAGAAATGAGCTTAGATGAAGCTATTATGAAAATGGAATTATTAGGACACGATTTCTTCATTTATACAGATGATGAAACAAATAAGATTGCCGTTTGCTACAAACGTCATGATGGTGGCTATGGCTTGATTGAAACAGAATAAACGCGTGAAAGACATGTCAAAATGGCATGTCTTTTGTTCTATATTAAGATTTTGGTTTCGGAACATGGGAATGCGGCATGTGAAAAGCTGTCGA
>ERZ773109.391-NODE-391-length-25224-cov-6.172315_pt1 | contig 25224 bp, 27 predicted proteins | sample MGYA00580569_ERZ773109 | MGnify/ENA primary metagenome ERZ773109 (study PRJEB29015, sample SAMEA2737852) | human gut metagenome | biome: human gut; feature: human-associated habitat; material: faeces | place: China | collected 2012 ...
AATCAGACGGATAATCTCATCACGGAGGCGGACAGGTTGACGATAATATGCGCGCCTGCCTGCGCCAGCGTAGTAGACGGCGGATTCGGCACCCACAGATCCTCGCAGATCTCCACGCCGAAGGTGAACAGCGGCTGCTCATCGCACTGAAAAATGGTATCGGTGACGAGCGGAACCCAGCACGGCTCGCCATCCGCAGCCTTGATCAGCACGTTTTCCATACCGCTGAGCGTATCGGCGGAGACAAAATGGCGCTGCTCGTAGAATTCGGAATAGTTCGGAATGTAGGTTTTCGGGACGAACGCCAGAACGTCGCCTGCGTTCACGACAGCCGCAACGTTATACAGCTTGCCCTTGACGCGCAGCGGCAGACCGACTACGATGACAGCCGTAAGCTCTGCGGTCTCGCGGCAGACGGTACCGAGCGCCTGCATCGCACCCTCGAGCAGCGTTTCCTGCAAAAACAGGTCGCCGCAGGTATAGCCGGTCAGGCACAGCTCAGGGAACGTGATGAGCTTCGCGCCCTTAGACGCGGCCTGCTTTGCCTGCCGGATGATTTCGGCGGCGTTATATTCGCAGTCCGCAACGTGCAGGTCGGGCGTCGCGGCGGCGATTTTAATAAATCCATCTCGCATATTCGGATTTCCTCCAGATGTTCAGATAGTACCAGTATACCCTTTTTTGCTCTGTGATGCAAGAGACTGTCGCGAAACTAACGCGCTTCCGGCGCAAAGATGGATATTACCGACAAAAAATCCTCCATCTTTCGATGGAGGATAAAGCGTTTTTCGACAGTTACAGCGTGGGCAGATCCTTGCGCCATGCGCCGGTCTTGTAGAAGAACACGGACAGACCCGAGCCGAGGAACCAGCCGATCGGCCAGCTCATCCAGATGCCGTGCTCGTTGCCGATGACGTAGAACAGGGCGATGGACAGGATAACGCGCAGGATAAGGTCGGAGAACGTCGTTATCATGAACGGACGCATCGCGCCTGCGCCGCGCAGCACGCTGTCGCAGACGAATTTGATGCAGACGACGACGTAGAACGGCACGACGGTGAACAGATAGCCGCGGGCGACATCAACGACCCCCGATGCACTGCCGGCAGGCAGGAACAGGCTGATGATACGGTTTGCGAGCGGCAGATAGATCATCATGAACACGATGCCGAGACCGACCGAGAACGTTCCGCCGGCCTTGAGGCCGGGGCCGACACGGTCGAGCTTGCGCGCGCCGATGTTCTGTGCGACGTAGCTCGACAGACCGGACGCAAACGACATGCAGCAGGTCAGCGCAAACATATTGATGCGGTTTGCGACCGAGAAACCGGCGATGACAGTCGGGCCGCACAGGTTGACGTAATACTGAATGATGAGGTTGCCGACTGAGACGAAGCTCTGCTGCGCGATGGAGGGGATAGCGTAGTTGGTCAGACGGCGCAGCATTTCGGGTGCGAACAGGATGAAATGATGACCGGTGTCAAAGGTGCGCACGCGGCACATGAGCAGGAAGAAGGCGAACACGCCCGATGCGCCCTGCGCGATAAAGGTCGCCCAGGCAACGCCTGCAACGCCCCAGTGCAGTATGGCAACGAATACGACGTCGAGAATGACGTTGCCGACCGAGGACAGGATGAGCAGGAACAGCGGCGTCCGGCTGTCGCCCATGGCGTTGAAAATACCGGTGCACACGTTGTAGATGAACAGGAACAGCAGACCGAACACATACACGCGCAGATAGAGCGAGGCGTCCGCGAAAATATCCGCCGAGGTGTTGAGCGCACTCATCAGACCGTTGGTGCAGACCGCGCCGAACAGCGTCAGCAGCAGCGAGACGACGGTCGTGGTGATCAGGGCGGTCGAGATCGCGGTCTTCATGCGCAGGTAGCGCTTCGCGCCGAACAGCTGCGAGACGAGGACGGAGGTGCCGATGTTGATGCCTGTCGCAACAGCAACGAACAGCTGCGTGATCGGATAACTTGCGCCGACGGCGGCGAGCGCGAGCTCACCGGCCTGTGCCGACTCGGCAAAACGGCCGACGATCATGGAGTCCGCCATCTGGTACAGCTGCTGGAATGCAACGCTCAGCAGGAGCGGCATGGAGAACCAGAACAGCTTTTTCGATGGACTGCCTTCGGTCAAATCAGTGATCAAAATGGGATGCCTTCTTTCGCTTTTCAGACAACAGGCTCCCTCCTGTGACAGGAGAGAGCCGTTTGGGTTTGTTGTGCAGCCAAAAGCCGCAGACTTTTTAGTTCGCCGCCTTTTTGTGCTTGGCGGAGATGACGAAGATGGTGAGCGCGAGCAGGACCAGACCGACAATGAGAGCGATCACGCCGCTGCCGGTGACGCCGCCGACAAGGAAGCCGACGAAGCTCATCGCCGCAACGAGCAGCGCATAGGGAAGCTGCGTGGAAACGTGGTCGATGTGGTGGCACTGTGCGCCTGCGGACGCCAGGATCGTGGTGTCCGAAATCGGGGAGATGTGGTCGCCGCAGACTGCGCCGGACAGGCAGGCCGCAACGGTCATGACAAGCATGGTGGTCGCGCTGTCGCCGAATACCGCGACGGCGATCGGGATAAGGATGCCGAACGTGCCCCAGCTCGTGCCGGTCGCGAACGCGAGACCGAGCGCGATGAGGAAGAAGATCGCCGGCATCAGCATGGAGATAACCGAGTCCGCGCTGACGATCGAGGAAACGAAGCCGCCGATGTTGAGGTAGTCAGCCGAGCATACGCCGGACAGCGTCCACGCGAGCGTCAGGATCAGGATGGCCGGCACCATGGACTTGAAGCCCTCGGTGAACGCCTCGCAGAACTGGCCGAAGGACAGGACCTTGCGCGGAATGTACAGCAGGAAGGTGAATACGAGCGTGAAGAACGAGCCGAGAACCAGAGCGGTCGAGGACGAGCAGTTCGCGAAAGCGTCGATGATGTTCGCGCCCTCGAGAATGCCGCCGGTGTACAGCATCGCGCCGATGCACAGCACGATCAGCACCGCGATCGGGAGGATAAGGTCGTAGACCTTGCCTGCGCCGCCGACAACGTAGTTCTCCTCGAGCTGAGACAGGTCGTCGTTCTTGTGCTTGCGCTCATACTTGCCCATAGCGGAAAAATCGAAGTCCGCCGCCATCAGCCAGACGAGGAAAATCAGCGTCAGGATGGCGTAAAGGTTCATCGGAATGGTCTTCATGAACAGCGAGAAGCCGTCCATCGTGCTCGACTCAGGCAGGGAGGAGCCGACCGCCGCCGCCCACGAGGAGATCGGGGCGATGATACAGACCGGAGCCGCCGTCGCGTCGATGATGTAGGCGAGCTTTGCGCGGGTGATGTTGTATTTGTCGGTGACAGGACGCATGACCGTGCCGACGGTCAGGCAGTTGAAATAGTCGTCGACAAAGATGAAGATGCCGAGAAAGGACGTTGCGAAGGAGGCGCCGCGGCGCGATTTGATGGTCTTGACCGCCCATTCGCCGTAGGCGCGTGACGCGCCCGATTTTGTGACGAGCGACACCAGAATGCCAAGCAGCACCAGGAAGATGCAGATGTTGATGTTGCCGCCGAGTTTGCCGCCCATGATCTCGAAGGTCGTTTCGACCGCATGGAGCGGATTGAAGCCGGTATACAGCAGTGCGCCTGCCAGAATACCGATCAGCAGTGAGGAGTAGACCTCTTTGGTGATGAGCGCCAGCGCGATCGCGATGATCGGAGGCAGAAGCGTCCATACAGTTGCCGTGATATCCATATTTATTTTCCCCCAGTTATGCAGGATTGGATTTTTGAGCCTGCAATTATATACTATTTTATCTGGTATTCGCTGGCTTGACAAGACCCCGATGCAGTTTTTCTTGATAAAATGATAAATTTGTGCAAAAGGGCAAGAAAGGCCGTGTCAAAACGAAAAAAAGACCGCATTTTTGCGGTCTTTTACAGGGCGCAGAGGAGCTTTATGCGAGCGCGGGAGCGGTCTCCTCGACCTGCTCGTAAACGATGCTGATGATGGAGAGCACGACGGTTGCAGTCGCGCGGCAGATATGCACCAGATCGTCGTCAATGCCGTGATGGCGGCCCGCAGCGCGGTAAGCGTCGTGCATATCGGTGATGCGGTTCAGCAGAGCATCCACGCTCGTCGGCGGGATGATCGGGTTGACCCACTGCTCGAACTTCGCCTCGGTCATGCGGCGGCGGATCACGAACGCGACACGCTTTTCGTAGACATAGTGCGCGAACAGGTTGTGCGTGTAGATGTCATCGTTGTGCGGATAGGTAAAGAAATCGGTCATGTAGTGGCAGATCTCGCCGAGATCGACCGACAGCTCGCGGCCGTTCGTGGGAGCGATCGTGTACTTTTCTGCAAAGGCACGGATTTTATCCATCACTTCGTCCATCATGATCGACGGATTGTGGCGCTTGGTGAGGTAGGTGCCGGTGAGGTCGGGCTTCAAATTACCGTAGACGAAGCCGCTCGGGTCAAAGGTTACGCCGCAAGTCTGCTCGACATAATCCATAAGCAGATTTGCGACACGAATATGAGATACGGAATCCATCAACAATCCTCCAGACGGAACGGTTCCTAAGGCGAACGCCTTAACAAATTCTTAACGCGCAGTGCGTGTACAGACTTGAACTTTACAACAGGAACAGTATAGCATAAAAAAGCTATCCTGTCCTGCTTTTTCTGAAATTGTAACACAAAAAACACAAAAGATTCACAATTTACACGAATCACACAAACGAAAACGTTTTCGGTTGGTTATCTTGCACGGAAGGATTCGCTGCGGAACTTGACCTTGCCCTCGAGCGCCTGCCGCAGGCGCTGACACATCGCGTCGCGGTCGCGGTTGAGCGTGCCGGCGAGGTTGACGTAGTTGGAGGCGTGGTTTGCACGGAAAATGCTGCCCTCGGAGTCGATATGCTCGAGAAGGATGAGCGTTTCGTGCGCGATCTCGATCGGGTTCATCAGATAGAAGCGGCCTTCCTGCCAGTCGCGCATGAGCGGTGTCGGCAGCTCGAACAGCAGCGTCAGCAGGCCGATGTACTCCGGCTTCATGCGGGAGAGCGCCTCGGCGGTCTTGACGGCGTGCTCCTCGGAGAGCTCGAGCGAGCCGAGACCGGCGATGCAGGTGACGGACAGCTTCATGCCGGCCTCCTTGACCATCAGACCGGCGCGGACGATCTCGTCGGCGGTCTCGCCCTTGTTGACGCGGCGCAGTACCTCGTCCGAGCCGGATTCCAGTCCCAAATAGATCATCTCGAGGCCGAGCTCGTGCAGCAGGTTAAGATCCTCCTGCTTTTTGCACAGGATGGACGCTGGGGAGCCGTAGCTCGTGACGCGCTCGCACTCGGGGAACAGCTTTTTGATATAGCGCAGGATCTCCGCCATATGCTCGGGGCGGCACATCAGCGCGTCGCCGTCGGCAAGGAAAATGCGGTCAACGCGGCGGTACATGCGGCGCGCCTCGTCGAAATCCGCCTTGACGTCCTCGAGCTTGCGCACGCGGAAGCGCTTTTCCTTGTACATATCGCAGAATGTGCATTTATTGTGGCTGCATCCGATCGTGACCTGAACGATCAGGCTGTACGCCTCGGAAGGCGGACGGAATACGCGGCCCTCATATTCAAACATAGTGTTTCCTCCTGAAATAAAACGGGCAGAGCGTACTCTGCCCGTCTGCGTTTATGTCTCAATCCTCGAGACCGGCGGTTTCCGGCTCGTCGTCATCTTCGTCCGTTTCCTCGTCGCCGTCCACGATTTCGATCTCGATGTCCGGCTTGCCGTCAGATTCCTCCTCCGGCGTTTCGGCGGCAGCGGCGTCGTTCTTCGCAGCGGCATAGGTCTCGGGCGCCGGGCATTCCTCCGCGCAGGCGCAGGAAGCACAGTCGGACTCGCTGCGCATCATTTCCTCCAGCTCGTCCATGGCCTTGAGCTCGGCCTCATGATAAACCTCTTCTTCACGCTTCTTCTGAAGCAAAACCAGGGCAGCCGTTGCACCAGCGGCACAGGCCAGACTGGTCAGCAGCAGACCCGCTTTCAGCTTGGTAGAATTTTTCACGGTATCCACTTCCTCTCAAAAGGTGATGCGGCGCGGCGTCGCGCAGCGCGCGAAAAACGTTCACAGCCGCCCTGTTATTATATCCGAATGGTATATATATTTAATTTACCATATCGTGCGGTGAAAGTCAATCACTCGAAAAGAGGAACGCGAGGAAAGTTCTGTCACAAAAGCGCCGAAAAGCAAAAGGGACGGCCGAAGCCGTCCCCGAAAAACGTGTTCACTTTGCCTTTACTGCGCCGTCCTTGATGAGGTCCCAGTTCTTCCTGAGGTAATCATAGCCGGAGTAGATGGTGACGAGCGTTACCACCCAGCCGACGATGGTCAGGATGAGGTCGGCGCCATCCGTGCGAATAGCAAAAACCGCGCTGAAGGAGGTGTTAGGCTGGCTTGCCAGCGCGCCGAAAATGATATAGTGCAGGTAAATGACGATGATGCCGCCGATCTGCACGCAGGTCTTGACCTTGCCGGTCCAGGTCGCCGCCATAACAACGCCCTTGTTGGCTGCAACCACGCGAAGCGAGGTGATGATCAGCTCGCGCGCGAGGATGACGCACACCATCCAGCCTGCCATGGCCTTCTGCTCAACGAACAGGATGAGCGCGGAGGCGACGAGCAGCTTGTCCGCGAGCGGATCGACAAACTTGCCGAAATCCGTTACCTGATTGTACTTTCGGGCGACATAGCCGTCCAGAAAGTCGGTAAACGACGCGACGCAGAACAGCACGAGTGCGATGACTGTGCAGGTCGGGAACGAAACGATATAGTTCCCCCTGTCGATGATCAGCATGGGCTGCGCCGCGAAATAGATGAAAAACGGGATCATCGCGATGCGGGTGAGCGTGATCTTGTTAGCGGTAGTCATATGTTATGCCTCCTTCTGGCGGACGCCGAGCAGGTCGGGGCCAAGGCTCTCGGTGATGAGAACGGAAACGAATTCACCTTCGCCGGGCTCGGTGTCCATCGCGTCGAAGTAAACGTGGCCGTCTACCTCGACCGAGTCCGCATAGGTGCGGCCGTACCACAGCTGCTGCTCATCGTCGAAGCCCTCGACGAGCACCTGCATGACCTCGCCGTGACGCGAGGTGTTATAGTCGTCGAGTACGCCGGACTGAAGCTCCTCGACGATGAGACGGCGGTTCTGCTTGGTCTCGGCGTCGATCTGGTCGGGCATTTCGGCGGCTTCCGTGCCCTCCTCGGGCGAGTATTCGAACACGCCGACGCGCTCGATGGCGGCATTCTGGAGAAATTCGCACAGCTCAGCGAATTCATCATCGGTCTCGCCGGGCAGGCCGACGATCAGGCTCGTGCGCAGCACGAGACCCGGGATGCGGCGGCGCATATCCTCGATGAGGGCGGTGAACTCCGCACCGTCGCCCGGACGGTGCATCGCGCGCAGGATGCGCTTAGAAACGTGCTGGAGCGGAATATCGAGGTATTTTACGATCTTCGGCTCCTCAGCGATGACGTCGATGAGCTCGTCGGTGATCTGGTCGGGGTAGAGGTAGTGCAGACGGATCCATGTGAAATCCATTTTGCACAGCTCGCGCAGCAGCTCGGGGAGCAGGCGCTTGTGCTCCGGCAGGTCCATGCCGTACTTGGTGATGTCCTGCGCGATGACGATGAGCTCCTTTACGCCTGCATCGCTCAGCGCACGCGCCTCCTCGAGCAGAGACGCCATCTCGCGGCTGCGGTAGCGTCCGCGCAGCTTGGGGATGATGCAGTAGGCGCAGGTGTTCGAGCAGCCCTCTGCGATTTTGAAATAAGCGGTGTAGGACGGGGTCAGACGGCTGCGGCCGCCGTCGAGCGCCGCTGCGGTCATATCGGCCATGTAGGCCGCCTGCTGACCCTTGAGCGCCGCGTTCGCCGCGTCTACGATGTTGTCGTAGCTGCCGGTGCCGCAGAGAACGTCGATTTCGGGCAGCTCGCTGCGCATTTCGTCCGCGTAGCGCTGCACCAGACAGCCGGTCACGACCAGACCCTTCATGCTGCCGGTCTGCTTGTACTGCGCGGTCTCGAGGATGGTCTCGATGGCTTCGGTCTTTGCCGCTTCGATGAAGCCGCAGGTGTTGACCACGCCGACGTCCGCCTCGCTCATATCCTCCGTGATCTCCCAGCCCGCGTCGCGCATCAGGGAGAGCATATGCTCGCTGTCCACCAGATTTTTGGCGCAGCCGAGCGAAATAAGTCCTAATTTCGGCATGAAATACTCCTTTTTATGATAAATCGACAGATATTTATATTATGATTATGCTTAATATAGTATACACCATAACAGACGGTTTGTCATGTAAAGATTTACACGGCAAAACCGGGAAAATCCGTGCAAAAAAGCAAACTCCCCCGCAGAAAATACGAAGGAGTTTTCGATTACCGCGCGGCAGCGCGTATAAAATACAATCTGCGGAGCAGATTGATAAAAACCGGAAGCATGTATCACGGTTTTTATACTTTGAGAGAGATAAAAGTTTCGAACAGGAACTTTTATCCGTTCGTGTTTTGCGAAGTCAAAACACATCTTGTCGCAAAACAGAGTTTTGCGACAAATCAGCCGAGATTCTCTTTTCGAATGCGTCCCTCGCGCAGCAGCTCGGTGAGCGTTTGACGGTCGCCGGCGCGGATGACGCGGCGGTATTCGTCAAGATGCCTGATGATCTCGTCGATCTCGCACGCGAGCGGCTCGGCATTGCACAGGAACAGCTCGCTCCACATGGTTTCGTTCAGCTTTGCGACGCGCGTGAGGTCCTTGTAGCTGCCGGCGGAGTAGCCGTTGTGCTTGTCGGCCTCGGGGCTCTTGATGTAGGCCGAGGAAACGACGTGCGCGAGCTGCGAGGTGAAGGCGATCATGTGGTCATGCTGCTCGGCCGTGCAGCGCACGGTCTGGCCGAAGCCGAGCGACATGAAATACGCCTCCAGCTGAGACAGGATGCGCTCGCTGCTGCTCCTTGTCGGCACAAAGATCATGCTCGCGCCGTCGAACAGCGTGGGAAGGGCGTAGTCGAGGCCGGAGAACTCGCGGCCGGCCATCGGATGTCCGCCGACGTAGTGCACGCCTGCGTCGAGCGCGGCCTGCTCGAGATGCTCGACCATGAACTGCTTGACACCGACCATATCGACGATTACGCAGCCCTTTTTCATTTTCGGCATATTTTCAAGCAGCCAGTCCACGGTTGCCTGCGGATAAAGGCCGATAATGACAAGATCGACCTCGCGGAACAGTGCGTCGGTCGCGATGGCGTCGATCGAGCCGTCAGCGAGAGCCTGTTCTGCGGTCGCGCGAGTGCGGTTCCAGCCGAGAACGCGGCTGAGCGTGCGCGCCTTGATGGTTTTCGCCATCGAGCCGCCCATCAGACCGAGTCCGGCAACGAGTACGGTATCAAACATGAGTGGGTGCCCCCTGTTGCTAATTTTATTCAGATAAAGTGTATAACGGCGAGGCGGCTTTGTCAAGGCGGGTTATTCCGCCGTCAGGCGCTTGAACATGCGGTAGTGCAGGCCGTTCGCATCGCGGTGCTCGCCGCGCTGCTCGAAGGCGAATTTGCGATAAAAGCCCTGCGCGCGCAGGTTTTTTTCGGCCACATGGGCGCACAGCCAGGTCTTTCCGAGCGAGCGGTATACGCTGATGGCCTGACCGAGGATCTGTGCGCTCAGACCGCAGCCGCGGTATTCGCTGCTGATGCAGAAGCCGCCGAGCAGACCGACGTCCGGCTCCTCGTCGTACCAGGTCTTGAGGTAGACGAGCGCGGCGGGCGTTCCGTCCTCGAGCAGACCGAACGTGCACGAGCGCGGCGAGACCTGCTGCGCGCGCTCTACATCGCGGAGGAGCGCGGCCGGGTCAAGTCCCTCGTCCGTGCCGTAGGCATTGCGGTGCAGCTCGCGCATGAATTCCACGATCTTATCCACATCCTGTGGATTGTTCGGGTCGGCGCGGCGGAACCAGATCTGCGGCGAGACCGGGATGCCTTTGGCGTTCTTCCAGCCGATGCAGGCGAAGGTCGAAAGCTCCTGCGGCAGATGAGAGGCGTCGTTTTCATATACAACGTCGATACTGCCGTCGTCGGCAAAATCGAGCCGCGCCACGCAGGTGTTGTCGCCCCAGCCGATCTCGTTCATCTTTTCGGGCGGAAAGCCGTGCGCGATGGTCAGCGCGCCGCGGATGGCGGAGCCGTGCGTGACGACCGCGATGGCCTTGCCGTCGTTTTCCTGCGCAAGGCGGCGCACCTCGTTCAGCATGCGCGCGCCTGCCTGCATGACGGTCTCGCCGTGCGGCGGCGCAGCCTCCCACGGACGGGCGCACCATTTCGCGTACTGGTCAGGCCAGCCGTGCGGCAGCTCGGCCCACGGGAGATCCTCCCAGTCGCCCATGTCGATCTCGTGCAGATCATTCCGCAGCTCGACCGTCAGACCGTGCGGCGCTGCGACCGCCTGCGCGGTCGTGCGTGCGCGGAACAGGGGAGAGGCGTAGACCGCCGCGAGCGGCACGTTTTCGAACCGCTTCGCCAGACAGGGGAGCTGCTGATATGCGCGCGGCGTGAGCAGGCTGTCATACAGTCCGTGGCAGCGGCGGTAGATGTTGCCCTCGGCCTCGGCGTGACGGATGATGTAGACCGTCGCCGCCATCAGCCGACCTCGACCGCGCCGGACAGCTCGGAAACGCTCTTGACGCCGTGTGCGTCCATCCATTCCTCAAGCTCGCGCAGCGCCTTGACGGGAGCGGTGGGGTCGTTGAACATCACGGTGCCCATGGCGACCGCGTCCGCGCCCGCGAGCAGCATTTCCACGATGTCGCGGCCGGTGCGGATGCCGCCCATGCCGAGGATGGGCACGGAGACCGCCTTACGGACCTGATAGACCATGCGGACCGCGACCGGGAACACCGCCGGGCCGGACAGGCCGCCCATGACGTTGGACAGGATCGGCTTGCGCTTTTCGATGTCGATGCGCATGCCGAGCAGGGTATTGATGAGCGAGAGCGCGTCCGCGCCGGCAGACTCGGCCGCACGGGCGATCTCGGCAATGTCGGTGACGTTCGGGGACAGCTTGACGATGAGCGGCTTTTTCGCCTTTGCCTTGGCCGCCGAAACGACCTCCTCGACCATTTTCGGCTGGGTGCCGAAGGCCATGCCGCCGCACTTGACGTTCGGGCAGGAGATGTTCATCTCGATGAGGTCAACGTCTGCGTCCGAAATCTTCTCGACCATGCCCTCGTATTCCTCGACCGTGTTGCCCGAGACGTTGGCGATGATCTTCGTGTCGTACTGACGCAGGAAGGGGATCTGCTCCTTGATGAAGCGGTCGATGCCCGGGTTCTGCAGGCCGACACAGTTCAGAATGCCCTGCGGGGTCTCCGCGATGCGGGGCGCGGGGTTGCCGAGGCGCTCGGTCGGGGTCAGACCCTTGACGCCGATGCCGCCGAGCTGGGACAGGTCGAAGAACTCGCCGTATTCATGGCCGAAGCCGAACGTGCCGGATGCGGTCGTGATGGGGTTTTTCAGCTCCACGCCGCAGAAATTTACTCTTAAATCAGCCATTACCACTCGACCTCCTCAGCATTGAATACCGGACCGTCCTTGCAGACGTGACCGTAACGGGTTTCGCCGTCCTTCGCCTTGAGCGCGCACGCACAGACGAGGCACGCGCCGATGCCGCAGCCCATGCGCTCCTCCATCGAAACCTGGCAGGGAACGCCGGCCTCCTTCGCGATGGCGGCGATGGCCTTCAGCATGGGCTTCGGGCCGCAGGCCGCGACGCCGGAAGCGGAGGCGATCTGCTCCTTCAGCACATCGGTGACAAAGCCGTGGCGGGCATAGGAGCCGTCGTCGGTCGTGACGAAGGTCTCGCATTCGTCGCGGAAGTCGCCCTCAAGGATAACGGCGCCCTGATTGCGGAAGCCGAGGATAGCCGCAGGCTTTGCGCCCTGCTTTACTGCCTCGCGCACGCAGCCGAGCATGGGGGGCACGCCGATGCCGCCGCCGATGAACACCGGAGCGCTGCCGAGCGCGCCGACGTCAAAGCCGTGGCCGAGCGGGCCGAGCACATCGAGCTCGTCGCCGGTCCTGCGCTCGCTGAGCCACTTCGTGCCCTCGCCCTTCACTTGAAAGACGATGCGCAGCTCGGGCGCCTTCCATGCACAGATCGAGATCGGGCGGCGCAGCAGATGACCCTCGCCGCAGGCAATGTGAACGAACTGGCCGCACTGCGCCAGCTCCGTGATCTTCGGTGCGTGCAGCACCATCAAAAATAAACCGTCGCCAAGCTGCGTATTTTCCGCAACGCGGCAAATTTCCTGCACTGACATAACATTACTCCCTCCGGTATTCGTCTGTACCGTTCGGGTACAGCCTTGTATTTACGCTTGTACTGTCATTATAAAGGAAAAACGGGAAAAAGAAAAGAGCGGAATTGCCGCAGACGAAAAAACAAGGCCGCCGTATCAGGTATAAACGGCGGCAGAGCGTGTATAATACGAAAAAAAGAGATGCTGAACGCAGGAGGGGAGGAGGACACGATGGAAGAGAAGCGTTTTCTGACCATACACGACGCATCGCGCCTGTGGCACATCGAGGCTGAGGAGCTGCGCCGCCGCTGCGCGGAGGGCAGGATAAAGGGCGCAAAACAGGTTCGCGGCATCTGGCTGATCCCGCAGTAGAGCACTGCCGCGCGGCTGGCAGTCCGGCGATAAAGTCCGCTTCCGGGAAAAACACAGATTGTCGGAAGAACGATGGCTTTTCGACAGTCTAAAGCCCCGCAGAGTTGCTTCTGCGGGGCTGCTTTCTATTGGATTGCGCATCAGACAGGCTTTCTGATGCGTTTTTCGGGTGCTTAGTACAGCTTTGCACCTGCCGGGATGTGAGGATCAACCATCAGCAGATGGAGCTGCTCCGCAAAAATTAACCAGTGTGATAATATAACATTATCTCTTTATGAGAGAAAGGAGTGTTTTGCTTGAAATTTCTTCATAAAAAGAATTCGAAAAAAGGAGCTATCCCAAACGGATAACTCCTTACTTTCTGTAAAGCCATTTTGTTCATATGTGGTGTCAAATTGGTGTCAAACCAATCCCACAATGCCCAAAAGTGACGGTATATCTAGACTTTTTAGTCCAGCGGCTTCATTGTCGGGAAATTATGACCTGAACGGACAAAGGTCTGCAAGCCCCTGTTGACCCTCTGTAGTTGCACAACAGCGGTTAAATCGACCCCGATTAAAAGTCTGCGATTCCTTGTTGTTTACAATCCTCTCACTGGCACACGCTTTGGCATACGCGGCATACACAACGCAGTACCGCCGTACTTGCGCTTAAATCGCACCTGTCTTATCCAGATGCAGCTTCCGAGGGATGAAACAGATGTCGGCAAATCCTTTGCCAGTCGGTAGCTTGCACACAATGGTGTAATACTCACGCGCAAAGTAAAATGCTAAATTGATTGTACAGCTGAGCAAGTTTTCATCATTGTAAGCTGTGGATGAATTTTTGGGCAACGCACCCGAAGCCGATATATTCTGATTTGTGCACCGGATACCTTAATGGTATCCGGTGTTTTGCTTTGTGAGGTGGTTGGACGGTTACTGAAAAAATATGCAATATCTTAATAACTGGTTGAGTATCTCATACTTTGGTATGATTTACAGCTTCGACAGATGTGCTATACTGATAATATACAGGTTCCAAACGATAAGGGTACCCTTATCTCTTAGGCATACTGCCTAAGAGATAAACCTTTTCCTAAGAACCCAAAATAAAAATTGTGTCCGGCGGGCGCAGGGTAAGGAGGAAAATATATGAAAAAACGGATAACAAGTTTACTGCTGGTGCTGGCAATGTGCTTTGCTATGCTGCCGACTGCGGCATTTGCGGCGGAGGATGAAGAAAGCACAATGCCTGCATATAGCGGCGGTTCTGGTACGCAGGACGACCCCTATTTACTGGCCAATAAGCAGGATATTTTATCATTGCATGATTTTCTGGTGGATAATGAAGATCCGACATTAGATTGTGCAGACGATTGCGGTTTGGGTGCATTGATATGTCCGGCGGTCAGCATATCATGGATACTATTTTAAGCTGACCGATGACATTGATATGTCCGGCGTTGAATGGACGCCATTTCATTTCAACGGTGTATTAGATGGTGCAGGTCATACGATTTCCAATATGCAGATGAACCAAAATATGTTTGATACTGCTGACCCTGATAAAGGTGAGTATAAGAGCCAACAGTATGAGGCTGGATTTTTCGGTCAGTTAGTTCATGCGCATATTCGCAATCTGTATTTTGAAAATTGCTCGGCAACAATTTCGGACAATCTTGATCCTGCAACGCAACGCGATATTTATGCAGGTATTGTTGCAGGCACGGCGATTGCATCCAGTTTTGAAAATATTTCTGTGGTAAATTGTACCGTTACGCAAAACGGAAAACCTAAAAATTTCGGATATGCAGGCGGTCTGGTTGCATTTGCGGATATTTGCCATTTTGAGGATTGTTCCTTTCAGGATGGACATATCAATGTGGGTGGAGACGCACGGGCTAACTATACCGGCGGTATTGTAGGCGCAGTAGGTGATATGTATTCTGAATATTTATCGGAGTATAATATGGCTATTGGTGCGGGTAATGATTTTGGAATGTACCGATGCTTCTCTACTGCCATTATCAATGATACTAGTTCTACATATAGAACGGGTGGACTTGTTGGATGGTCAAATTGCGATTATTTAACAGATGTATATCAAAACTGCAGAGTCGGTGGTTCCATTGAATCGGGTTCTTATTCTACTGCAGGATTGATTGGTGATTGCTGGTCTACGGTAAGAGTGGAAGATTGCGCAGTTTATGCAACCAAGGTTGCAGCTTTTAATACTGCTGACCCGATTTATTCGTTTAGTAATGCAAATGCGGTTCATGCAACAGTAACGAATTGCAAACTGAGTGATCAGACTGTTATTACAGGTACAAACAAAACCAATAATGCTTCTATTTCGGCAAGCAGTTTAACAGAGAGCGAAAAGCAGGTTCCTGAGTTCAAATCTAATCTTCATGGTCAATTATTGGATAAAACCGAGGGTGTTGAAATTACTCTTACGCAAGGTGAAACGGTTCAATATACTACGGTAACAGACAAGAACGGCAAGTACAATTTCGGAAAAAAGGTTCTTTCCGACGCATATACCTTGGATATTGCAGGCGATAGCAGTTATGATGCGTATACGACTTCGGTTAGCATTGATTATGCAAGCAATGCTTTACTCAATATCACGCGCAAAGTACCAGTTGTGGCTGTTGATGCAATAAATTTGAATACTAATACTTTGTCGCTGACGCGTGGCGCAACAGCGACATTAACAGCAACTGTTACTCCAGATAACGCAACGGATAAAACAGTAACTTGGACTTCTGCTGACGAAAAGGTTGCAACGGTTGAAAATGGCATCGTAACTGCTGTCAGCAATGGTACGACTACTATTACTGCTGGAGCTGGTGATAAAACGGCTGTTTGCACGGTAACAGTAACAACCGATTCTTCGTCCTCCGGTTCGTCGAGCAGCAGCGGCGGCAGCAGCAAACCCAGCTACTCCGTCACCGCGCCGGGCACAACCGAGAACGGCTCTGTCACCGTCAGCCCGAAGAACGCCACCAAGGGCAGCACGGTCACGGTTACGGTCAAGCCCGATGACGGCTATCAGCTTGACAAGCTGACCGTTGCCGATACCAAGGGCGGCACCATCAGCGTCACCGATAAGGGCAACGGCAAATATACATTTACCATGCCCGCAAGCAAAGTAACGATCACGCCGACTTTCGTAAAAATTGCAGAGCAGCCGACCGAAAAAGCATTTGTTGATGTGGAAAAGTCGGACTGGTTTGCGGATGCGGTTGCCTACGTCACCGACAAGAGCCTGATGAACGGCACTGGCAGCGATACATTCTCCCCGAATGCGTCCACCACCCGCGGTATGCTGATGACGGTTCTCGCACGCTACGCAGGCGCGACCACCACCGGCGGCGCGACCTGGTACGAGAAGGGCATGAATTGGGCCAAGGCTAAGGGCGTGTCCGACGGCACCAACCCGAATGCCGACATCACCCGTGAGCAGCTCGTCACCATGCTGTACCGCTACGCCGGTTCTCCGGCCGCTAACGGTTCGCTGGATAACTTCTCTGATGCAAGCACTGTCAGCAGCTACGCTGTAAACGCAATGCAGTGGGCGGTTGCCAACGGCATCGTCAACGGTTCGAACGGCAAGCTGAACCCGAAGAATAACGCAACCCGCGCAGAGGTTGCCGCAATTCTCATGCGCTTCTGCGAAATGAGCAAGTAACACCTCATACAGACAAAAAGCACAGCTTCGGCTGTGCTTTTTCTGTTCCTCCCCCATTTCGATCTATATATTATAGAGGTATCGCTTCTCGCTTGCTTAAAATCCTCAGCCCGCTCCTCCTTCATGGTATCTTTCATTCTTTTCGTTTTTCCTCTGCTCTCAGCCGGGGCATAATCGATTCCATCTTCCCGCTCTGCTTCCCGTTTCTTTCTGGGGCGCTGCATCTCTGGTTCTACCTCCCTCAGCTCTTGTTCCAAAAGAATCCGCAACAACAATCTCATATCATCTGTCATCTTAATTTTCTCCTCTTCAGCAAGTTATATTTTTCCCTGCACAGCGCTATATCGTCTGCCGCAGCCGTCTTAATATGTACATGATGCTCTTTCAAAATCGTTCGGATAAATGCTGCCGCATCTTCTGTCGACTTGAATGGCTCATACAGGATATAGCGAACATCTTGCAGCTCGCAAATATACCTCTTAACCTTCTGCTCATGATTTCGCTCATCGGGACTTCTTTCTTCGATAGCCAGATTCAACTCCGGGATATACATTTCCATGCGGATTCCCGTCAAGTCATCTGTGTCGAACTCCACTTTCAAATGGTTTTGTCCTGTATACAGCATGACAAGTAATTGAGGGAGCACATAAACAAACTCCTGCTCGCACTTTGGACATGGCACTTTTCGCATCGTTCGATCATAGATTTTTGCTTTCCATTCATGACCGCAGCTGCTTTTCCACCAGTATTCCTGCTTTGACAAGGCCGAAACCTGATCTGCTGTAACCGTTCTGTTCTTCTCGCAATTCCACTCTGCTGCTATTGCCGGGTGGGTCTTTGACAGGCTGTTCAGGTTTTCTTCTACCACTCGTCCAGTGCAGTACGGGCATCTGCTGCCATCAATTCTCGATGAAATCCACGCGCTGTACTCTCCTCCGCAGGATGGGCAATGCCACCAGAAAAGCCCCGCCTTGCTTGATGTAACTGCATCTGCTCCGACCTTATTCTTCTCTGACCACTCCTTAGCGAGCTGCGGGTACTGTGAAGCAAAGTCATTAAAGCCTTTCAGCAGTTTATGATCCTCGCAATAGGGACAGCCATGCCCATCAGACCTGCTAGAAATCAGCGCATACCACTCATGCCCGCATTTTCCTTTCCACCACGCTTTCTTATTGCTGAATGCTGTTACCTCGTCTGGTCTTAGGGGATAATTTTTCTCCGACCATTCTGCCGCGATCTCCGGAAACCTCGATGCAAGGTCATTAAAACCGGCAAGCACACGGTTTCCGGAACAGTACGGACAACCGGGAGAATTTTTTCCGGTTCGGCTATGAGGACTTGCCTGCCATTCGTGTCCGCACTCTCCACGCCACCAAATCTTTTTATTGGAACCATAGCTGACATCCTTCGGCAGCAAAGGAAAATTGCGCGTTGACCACTGTTTTGCCACCTCTGGGAACATAATTTCCAGGCTGTTTTTCATTTTTCTCACCTCGCTTTCCTTTAACGAGATTCAGTATAGACGAAAAAATTCAATATGAGAAATGTGCGAATTTGAAAAAGGGACCTGTCAGGCGATTTTTCATCGTCCTGGCAGATCCCGTTCTGTGCTTATATCTTATATATTTTGTACCTGTCGCTCTCCCGTCCGGATATAGTTACTGTAGGTTAAAATCTCCCTTTTTTTCATTTCGTTCGACACCGTAACATAAATCTGGAGAGTGGTGGTTACATCCGCATGGCCCAGCACTGATTGTACGACCTTTACATTCAGTCCAGACTCGCACATACGCGTTGCAAAAGTATGCCGCAGTACATGACAGCTGAAACATGGGAGGAGCACCGGCTCATCGTCAATGTCGTTGTTTTCAAGGATTTCGCCATTACAATCGCGCATGATTCTGCGCAGTGCCTTATTCAGTGTTCCCTGATGCTGTACTTCTCCGAATCGGTTGACGAAGATAAAATCAGAATAACCTTCGATATGACTGACACTAATGATATTATTCTCTTCTTGATACTCTTTCTCCATCTTAAATGCTTCGACAACGCCCTCTGTCATCGGGATTTCACGGATACCTGCCTTGGTTTTTGGGGTATTGATAGAAAAATAGCAGCCATGCTCATCACGATGATTGTAATAGACCAGCGTATGGTTCACGTTGATAAGTCCTGTCTTAAAATCCACGTCACACCAGCGCAGGCCGGTAATCTCGCCAACACGCATTCCGGTGTTTGCCATGATATAAAAGACCGGATACCAGTGATTGTAGCGCGGCGAATTCCTGAGATATTCAAGGAAGATCCTTTCCTGCTCAACGGTCAACGCCTTTCGCTTTTCCACCTCGTGACCATGTGCCGATTTCAGCTCACGCAGCATATTGTCAGTCGGGTTATTCCGAATCATATCATCATCGACAGCGATGGCAAAGACCTGATGGAGCACATTATGAATGCCGTCCAAAGTAGAGATTTTCAAGATGCGCTCATCAACAAGCTGATTGTAGAACCGGCGTACATCTGATTTCTTAACCTGTGTCAGCTTTTTCTTTCCGAAAGTCGGCTTCACGAACATCTCATACATATAAATGTAGTTCTTCATCGTACTGTCTTTAACGCCTCTTTTCACCTGAACCCACAGGTCAAAGAGGTCATTTACGGTGATGTTCTTCACATTTGTTTTAATACCGTCATGCCGGTCTATGATGATCTGTTCTTCCTGCTCTCGCAAATCAGCCAGCGTGGGAGCATATACTGCATGGCGTTTCCCGGCTTTATCCGTCCAGCGGTAAACATAGGTGCCATTATCTTTTTCACTTTCGCCTGTGCGCAGCCTGATATGCTTACTGTCAAAGCGAACGCCATTCTTTGATTTGACTTTCTTCTTCGATACCATTGTTTTCCCTTCCTTCATCAAATTTCTCTTACGGGAATAGCATAAACAATGACGTCCCGTTTTTCCAATGTACCAATACGGCGATTGGAAGCAAATCACACAGTTGCATTAGACGGAATATGCGTTCTCCAAATACTCATCCAGTTTTCGGCGTTTAATCATTCGCCTGTTGCCAACCCACATGACATAATCGCAGGTCGGCTCGTCCGTCATTTCTCTCAGCTTTCTAACACCAATTCCGGTATAAGCAGCAGCTTCTTCCAGCGTGATTGTTGCCCGTTCCCATACGGGAACCAGGTTGTTTTTTTCTTCTCTGTTCATTTTCTTCTGCCTCCATCTGCTCGCTTCTCAGCATAGTCCTGATAATTTGTATAACGGTATTCACACCAGTCATATTCTCTCGACTTGAAAAACTTCTTTCGGATAGCATCATAAAAGTGTTGAATCGCTCTGAGGTTGATGTTCTCCGTAAGGACTAAATCCCTGACCGTAATCTTTTCAAGCTGTCTGTGAATCTTTCTCCAGCCGGTGTAGTCGAAGCACTGATTCATTGCCCCGCAGTACATCGCCTCGTCTACTGTGATATTCGGATTCAGACTGCGATACAGGCAAACGATAATTTCCTCGACTCGTACTGCATCGAGCAGGTTCATATTCAGCAGATCAAAGACGCGCATATCCAGGACCTGATCCAAATGTTCAAAGCCAAGCGAATCGAAGTAATTCGCCACAGTACGGTTTACAACAGCCTGCCAGTCATCAATTACCACAAAGGCATTCAATTCGACATTCATCGTCACACCTCGTCTTTCTGCAACGAGCGCAAACCAAGACTGATAGCCGCTGCTGCATCAACCCGGCGCATAACGCTTTTGTTTACGTGGCCGATCTTATCTCCCAGTCTGCACTTATCGACCGTCCGCAGCTGTTCCAGCAAAACCAGAGAGGGACGTACACCACTCTCTCGACCTACATGCACATGAGTCGGCAAAATGTTTTTTCTGATATTGCTGGTCAGCGGTGCAACAACAACCGTCGGACTATAACGATTACCAACATCATTCTGAACGACGACTACTGGACGAAAGCCAGCCTGCTCAGAGCCAACCGCCGCACCCAGTTCGGCATAGAGAATATCTCCGCGCAAGATGGGACTTCTCTTGTAAGTATTCATATCGACCCTCCTCAAATTTGTCCTCTCACTAATCAACTACAACCTTCGAGTCCAAAAACTGATAATCATTTTTGAAAAAATTCAAAATGAATTTTTCAAACAGCTTTACGCGGTATCTTGCCTGATGTTCCGGAATATCATATTTTTCCCTTAAATAGCTGCATGCCTTATGTTTTCTGCCATTCAAATAGAATCTGAGAACCTCATTCGCCCATGGCTTCCAGTTTTCAAGCGCAGCACGCAGCTGGCGCATAGTTTCTTTCTCAACTACAGCCTTCTCTACGCAAAAGCTATCTGCAATAAAGTCAGTCAAATCGCCTGCATCTTCGTTTGCACAAAGCGTGTCTGTAGACAGAAACTTATACTTTCTTTTTGCATTCTGAATTTTGTTTCTGTAAGTTTGCTTGCTGTTCCACTTCTGATAATCCGGCAAGCCTGTTTCGATGTACATGACATCCAATCCATCCGTATCAGCAATTACATCCTTGGTAAACAGCCGGCGTTCCTGTAAAGGCAGTTCCTTATTCTTAATCAGTATCTGCGTGAATTCCTCCTGAGAGGCAATCCGCATACCCATGCTTGTATTCTCTCGATCAACAAAGACCAGCACAGTCGTTTTCATCTTGCAATCTCCTTTGAATTTTTTTGAAAAATCAAAGGTGATCACGGATATGCGGCGATTAGCGCCAGCCAGTAAAAAACGCTCATTTCGTTCCTTTCTGGAACCAAATGAGCGCAAAAAAGCCACTTGATCTGCTAACCTATCGCCACAATGATCGAACCGTGCTTTCTAAAGCACAGGTTGCAAATCAAGTGGCGCAATGGAAGTCAGCACATCAAGTGGCTCCGTGGCACAATCTTGTTACTCCATATTCAATTCAATCCGCTTATGCGGTATACAGCCGAAAGGCAATCGGTGGAAACACTACTTCCTCACCGCAGTTCGGGCATTTTGCCCTTGAAGGGCCATGTTCCCCCCGATACAAAATCTCGATCTTATGCTCACAGTATGGGCAGAGCCGCGCAACGCTAGTGCCGAAAGCCGCCATGCTGAACTGAAGTTTCAGTTCTTCCTGCTCCGCCTTCACCTGCGCATAGCGTTCCGGGTCCTGCGTCTTTACATCAAGTCTTGCCATATTGAAATACCTCCTCTGAGAATCTATCTATCTGTTTCATCACAGCAAATATCGATTAAACTGTACGGATTATTCAGGTCGTTTCGATCTACCAGACCCAGCTGCTTCATTCGAATTGCCAGCGCCGTTTTAGAGACCCCCATCTTATCTGCAATCTGCGAAAATGCTTCATACTGCCTTGCCGCAAATATTCGATTGACCATACGCATTTTCTTTCCTAAGCCATACTCCCGCATATACTGCAGGATCAGGTCTTTGGGCATCAGCACTGCTGAAGCCAGCATATTGGTACGCCATTCTTCCCAGTCTGGCGTCACGTTTCGTGGTGCAAAACGCAGGCTGTAATAGACTCTGCGCAGCTGAACGCCTAAATAGGTTTCTGGATACAGCATTCCGTATACCAGGTGGCAGGCTTCGTGCATCAGCGTGAAATTGTGACGCCCGATATTTGCGTTCTCGCTTCTCAAACTCTCGTCAACGAAAACCGTCCTACCATCCAAGGGCGCATATACCGGGTGCTCAACATCATCAAACACTTGAATCGCAACCGGAAGCATACAAGTCAGGCCCAGCACATGCCCAAACCGCGATAATTTATGATATGCGATCTGGAGGCCCAGCACATTGCTTGTCACAATTTCAGGGTCGATTCTCGTTAATTTTCGATTCTGCTGAGCACAGTACCGGTGATATGCCCGCACGATGCGTTCGGCAATCGTCTCGATTTCTTGAACCGTCAGGTAGGGCATAGCCGGCACCTCCTACACATGAAGGGTTTTGGCTTCTACAAACCACAGGCCTTCATCTTCAAAGAGAAATGTACGATGCTGTCCGATCCGGATGGAATACCGTATGCCGGTTCCTCCGACTTTACTCGCGGCGGCTCTCTTTCTGTCTAACACCTGGTCGATCTCATAGGTCTTGCCATCGGAGAACTTGATAGATAGCGGTATGCTGCCGCCATCCTTCGTATGGCGCACCAGGGTGTCTACATAGACCTTTTCCCAATTTACTGTCTGTTCCATAGTCTTTACTCCAAAGATTTATCTTTTTCCTATTGATACATCAGTCCCGGCATTTTTACGCTATCGCGTCCATCATCCGGCATCTTCAGATTGCCAAGCAGGCCAGCATACGTTAGAGATTTTTTGCCGAAACGACGACGCAGATCTTCGATCGCATCCTCCAGCCGCACTCTGCGATCTCGCCGCTCATAATCGACCATCAGTGAAAGCTGCTCTTCTGTTGTCTGAGGTATCAGGTCGATTGCGCGAATGGTGATTGCGCGAACTTTTTCAGTCCATATATAATGCTCTTTGAATAGCTGGAAGCCTGCTGCGGCTATTTCAGAGGGCAGCTGCGTTTTGAACGGCAGTTTGTACTGATACTGGGTACTGTAAAGGCTCTTGTTTCGCACAAAAATCTGAACGCCGGTAGCTGCCAGCCCATGCACGCGCAAGCGGTGGCCAACATCCTGGCTTAATTCCAGCAGCACATGAAGTACTTCTTCCTCGTTATCAAGGTCAGCCGTACAGGTAATGCCATGCCCTATTGACTTGACCGGACTGACAAAATCCTTCTGCATCACGCGAGACTCGTCCGTACCGTTTGCATATCGCCAGAGTTTCAGGCCATTGATGCCGAACATATATTTCAGCGTGCTCGGCTCCGTTGCAGCCAGATCACCGATTGTCTTGATACCGTAGCTGGCCAGCTTCTTCGTTGTGGCGCTGCCTACATAGAGCAGCTCTGATGCGGCCAGTGGCCAAATGTTCTCCTTGAAGTTCTGCTTTGTGATTACGGTAATTGCATCTGGCTTTTTCAGATCACTGCCCAGCTTGGCAAATATCTTATTGAACGATACGCCGATACTCACCGTCAGCCCCAGTTCTTCCTTCACCGACTGCCGGATCTCCTCTGCGATCTCCAATGGTTTGCCATATATCTCGCAGCCGGTCACATCCAGCCAGCATTCGTCCATTCCAAACGGCTCCACCAAATCGGTGTAACGGTAATAGATCTCATGTGCCAGCTTTGAATACTTCAAATACTGGTCATACTGCGGCGGAACAAGAATCAGGTCTTTACATCGCTGCTTTGCCTCCCAGTTTACCATGCCGGTTTTGACCCCAGCTCGCTTTGCAAGCTCTGACTTTGCCAAAACGATTCCATGCCGGTTCTCTGTTGATCCACACACTGCAACCGCTTTGCCTCGCAGTTTGGGATCAAGCATCATTTCAACCGATGCGTAGAACGAGTTCATATCACTATGCAGTATCGCACGGTCAGCACTCATTGCCACTCACCTCGCTTTCTGTGCTTTAAGCATATCATTTCGTTATGCGATATGTCAATCGTGCATTTGTATCGTTTTATTCAATTCTTTCTTGACACTGCTCTTTCCGACTTATATAATATAAGCATAAACACAGAGGGAGGAACAGACCATGAAAAAGGCTAACCGTTCCAGCAAGATTATCAACTTCAAAGATTTCAATACCGGCTATAATGCTGTTTCTGAAAGGGAAGATAATATCATCGGTAAAAAAATTGCAGATTTCCGTGCTGCAAATAAAATGAGTCTGACCGATCTGCGTATACTGCTTGAAATCTATGGTATATCTATAACCAACGCTTCTATCAGCAAATGGGAAACCGGAGCTTCTGTTCCGAACATCTATCAGTTTATTGCCGTTATGCAGGCTCTAGGCATAGACGAAAATATCTCCTTCTTCACGCGCGCTGCCGCACAGCTGAACCCAGAAGGATTGCGAAAGCTGCGCGAGTATCGTGACGATTTGATAGCTACCGGAAAATACAGAGTCGTTGCCAAGCACTCCTATGAAGAGGAATGCATTGATATGCCGATCAGCACTCTTTCCGTTTCGGCTGGTACCGGTACATTCCTCGATGAAGGGAATTTTGAAACTATCTCTTTCCCAAAGAGTGCAGTTCCTGATCGTGCTGATTTTGGTGTTCGTGTCTGCGGCGATAGTATGGAGCCGGTTTATCACGATGGTCAAATCGCATGGATTCAGGAATGCAGTGAGCTGTCCCCAGGCGAGGTCGGCATCTTTATGTATGACGGCGACGGCTACATCAAGATGTATGATGAGCAGGAACCTTGTGAAGCCGAACGTTACGATTTTACTGACAGTGACGGCACACTCCATATGCAGTCTGTTCTGATTTCGTACAATAAAAAATACGAGCCGAAGCTCGTATCTCCATTAGTTAGATTTTCTATTGTAGGCCGTGTACTGAACTAATTTCCAATTAACCTCAGAGGAGGTCCTTGACTTGAATACTATTAGCCGTGTGCAGGAACTTGCTGACGAACGCGGACTTACCCTTTGTCAGCTCTCTAAAATATGTGATTTGTCCGAAGCCACAATCCGCACTGCTAAGAAACGCGGTAATCAGCTAAGTGTGGATACCATAGAGCGTATCTGCGAGGCACTGGATATATCGCTTAGTGATTTTTTTGCAGAAACCTTACCCAAATAAATTCGCTATACGCATGAGCTTCTATCTCCACTTTCGTAACCATCTAATCTATCCTCGCCAAGAAAAATACTGGATACCATTGCCTGTCGCTTTTCTGTATAGTAATCTCCGATCTTTTCATTGGAAAAAGCAAA
>ERZ773109.393-NODE-393-length-25140-cov-4.276261_pt1 | contig 25140 bp, 20 predicted proteins | sample MGYA00580569_ERZ773109 | MGnify/ENA primary metagenome ERZ773109 (study PRJEB29015, sample SAMEA2737852) | human gut metagenome | biome: human gut; feature: human-associated habitat; material: faeces | place: China | collected 2012 ...
CTGCCATTTCCAGGTAACGAACTCCTTTTTCCTTGGTAGCGTACATTGTACCAACCTGGGAACGAAGGCCTTTACCAAGGTCCTCAAGACCTGCACCAACAGCAAGACCGTCATCAGAGAAAGCACTCTGAGTACGTCCGTAAACGATCTGAAGGAACAGTTCTCTCATTGCTGTATTGATTGCATCACAGACAAGGTCTGTATTGAGTGCCTCAAGGATGGTCTTACCCTGTAATACCTCTGCTGCCATAGCTGCAGAATGTGTCATACCGGAGCATCCGATGGTCTCAACTAATGCCTCTTCGATCACACCATTCTTCACATTCAGGGAAAGCTTGCAGGCACCCTGCTGAGGTGCACACCAGCCTACACCGTGTGTAAAGCCTGAAATATCTTCAATTTTTTTGGAATGAACCCACTTGCCTTCTTCCGGAATCGGAGCTGGTTCATGTTTTGCGCCCTTTGCGACTGGGCACATGTTTTCAACTTCCTTAGTGTAAATCATTTTAAGACTCCTTTCGCATAAATAGAACTGAGTTGTTAAACATTGTTACACATTTAACATACTGCATTTATTCTCTCACATTTTCTTGATTTTCACAAGTGGGTACTGCAAATTTTATGCACTTTTGTCAAAACAGCTGCTTTTCTTACATTTGCGTCACAGGTAAAAACCCTTCCGTTCCGTCTTTTGCACGCACATACATCCAACCGTCTCCGTCCGACCGGATACAGTAGATGTCCTCCCCTGCCGCAATCGTTTTTTCTGCTGATGTCTCATCCATCGAAAAATACACGGTCAGTGCTCCCTTATGCTCCAGCTTACACGGCTCGTAATAGGAATAAAGCCCGCCGTCCGCATGCTCGATCTTCTTCTCCGAACTGTTGTACCAGGCATACCCCTGCAGGATGCAGTCTGCCGGCTTGTCGTAACGGATCAGATCCATCACACCGCCCTGGCCGTTAAAACCGCTAAATCCGGCATTCCGGTCCCGGAACGGGAATCCTCCGACCTCGCCCAGATAGTAAAGATCTCCATCATATTTGAAAAAATGGGTCGCCCCGATGCCATCTGTTCCTTCATCAAGTACGGCAATCTCCAGACCATCATCCTCTTCCGGTGTTCCGATGTTCTCCACAAGGTCTGTCACATAAAACGCATCCGCAACCGGCGCGTGCATCTGAATGTACTCGGCAAGGTCGTACGCTGTCCCGTCGATCGTGAGCGTGCAGACCGCCTGCTCCCCCTTACCGGTTACCGTGTAGCTGACTTCGTTAAGAACTCCATTGTCCAAAAGAGCGATCTCTGCGGTCTCGCCTGCCGAATAGGATTTCGGATATATATGTTCCGCCGCATATGCCGTCTGCATTGCCTTGATCAGTTTCAGATTCGCCTGCTCAATCTCACTTAATCCCGTATCGCCTGCAGTCGCTCCCCCGGCGGGCGTATACCAGCTGCACGCATCAAAATGCGCCTGCAGGTAGGTGTCATCAAAGGTTTTTCCATGTCTGGCATAAATCTCGTTTGCCGCCAGATAGAGTTCCTGCTCTGACAGATCCGACAGATTCTCCTCCGTCACCGGCAGTATTGCGCCGACCGGAACGACATACTGATCGGCATCGTAATGAACGTCATCCGCATCGATCTTCACACTTGATGCGATGGTCGTGACCTCCTCCATCATGGATCCGTACTCTTCCACGATTGTCTGATCCTCCGTATCGCACGCAACATCCGTCGGCTGCATCAGGTAATACAGCGTTCCGTCCTCCGTGTAGGCGATCAGGTTCTCTCCCGCACCGTAATTCATCCATGCGTCGCTTTTTTCAAAGGAACACAGGTAGCCAAGTCCTTCCATCTTCTCATAGGAAGCCGTCTGATAGATGGTAAATCCATTCTCATCCTCTTTGATCGTACAGCGGTCCGCCCAGTCTTCCGGAAGCATCACTGTAATGTCGTTCCATGTATAATCTTTACCGTTCTCCACAGGTGAACTGTTCTTTGCGCCGCATCCTGTCAAAATCAGCATTCCTGCAAGAAGCATTCCCTGCACCCATCTTCTCTTCATTGTCTCTGTCCCTCTTCTGTTGTCCTACCGCTTTTCCACTACCTCGCTGCGGTTCTTGTAAATCGAATTTGCCGGAACCACGCCACGCACGCTCGAAAGCGGATAAACATTGGTGTGGCTTCCGATGACAGTTCCCGGATTCAGCACGGAATTGCAGCCGACTTCCACATAGTCGCCGAGCATTGCTCCGAATTTCTTTAACCCTGTTTCAATTTTCTCATCATGATCCTTTACCACCACCAGCGTCTTATCCGACTTGACATTGGAAGTGATCGAGCCGGCACCCATATGGGATTTGTAACCGAGAATCGAATCTCCCACGTAATTGTAATGCGGAACCTGCACGGAATTAAAAATCACAACGTTTTTCAATTCTGTTGAATTGCCCACCACGGAGCCTTTTCCTACGATGGCATTCCCCCTGACAAAAGCGCAGTGTCTGATTTCCGCATCCTCATCAATAATTAAAGGTCCATTTAAGAAAGCAGTCGGTGCAACCGTCGCACTCTTCGCCACCCAGATATTCTCGCCGCGCTGCTCATAGACCTCCGGGTCAAGCGTCGGTCCCAGCTTCTTTATAAAGCCGCTGATTTTCGGCAGAGCCTCCCACGGATAGGTCAGTCCCGCAAACAGTTCCGCCGCAATCGTCTCCCCTAAGTCATATAACTGGCTGATTTTTGCTGTTTCCATCACACAAATTCCTCTCTATTCCCTGTAATTTTTATTGACATAAGCCTGGATCTCTTCGCTGTCCTCCGGCATACGGCATCCGACAATGAACTCACCATCATTATCCGTACTGCGGATGATATGTCCGTCCAGCGTCCGTGCCTCCTCCAGCGGGAAGTCCGGGATTTCCAGCAAAATATCCTGCCCGATCGCATTTGCGAAATCCTCCTGATGTGCGCTGAATGCGAAACCGCCTGCGCTGATATTGATCATCCTGCCGTTGTAAGCTTTGCCGGATTTTTTCAGCGTCACGGTACATGCATTGGCAACCGGCATACGCGGATACTTTCTGCGGTTGATGACCTTCGGGTTTGTCGCCACAGCAATCCGGTAGCTGTCGGCACCCGCATTGGAAGCGGCGGATACGCTGACATCCTCCCATGTATACAGTGCATTGTTGACACAGATCTGCAGTTCATATGTAATGTCTTTTTTCTTTATCTCAATCGTTTTTCCGGCTTCCGGCTTGATCTTTACCAGAACTCCGTCGCTCTGACTCTCAAACACTTCCCCGTGGAACTCCGTCCCGGCTGCCTGTGCTCCGTTCTTAGCGACTAACACCACATGCATTCCCGGCTGCGCATCGCCAATTCCCATGAATCCGCCGCTACCGAGTTCTTCCATGAGCTTTCCTACCACACTCTCAATCTTATCCACATTGACGGAAGACTCCTCGTATTTGCTGAGCATCGTGCGGGACGCTTCGTCGGACTGGTTGATGCACTCCGTCATGACCTCCATGGTATCGCAGATCTGCTTCATGTTCTCCACCATGTCGCGGTTGGAAGCTTCCACTTCCTTCATAGCGCCGTCAATTACCCCGATATTCTGTCCCAGCTTTTTGGAATCATCGGTAATGCTTGTGACACTCTCCTGCACCTGCGTGAGCTTCTCTCTTGTCATGCGGATCATCTCAAGCGTCTTGGTGATGGATTCCGTCATCTTCTCCGAAGTCTCCTCCAGATGATCCAGTGCGTCCCTGATACGTCCGGAAGAAGTCTTGGTTCCCATGCTCAGATCCTGTATCTGACCTGCCACCACGGCAAAGCCCTTTCCGGCTTCCCCGGCTCTCGCCGCCTCAATCGAAGCGTTCAGTGCCAGAAGGTTCGTCTGGAACGTGATTCCCTCTATGGTACCCGTCTCTTCCTTTACCATTTCAAATTTCTGCTTAAAGTTCTCGAGCACCTGCTCGACCTCGCCAGAAAGCGCCGCCATGGTATCCGTCGTATTCATGACATCCGCAAGTTCTTCCGCACTCACATCCGCATGCTCGACCGACTCCTGGATCAGCGTCACCATCTCATCGATCAGTCCCGCCACATTCTGCACCTGCGTGCTGATGTCGGTACTCCGGTCCATGGAGGATAGCGTCTTATTGTGGAGAACATCGTTATTCCGGGTGAGTTCCTCCATACTGCTTACGACGGAATCCGCTCCCTGACGGTTCTCATCCGCCAGCTCGCGCACAACCGTAACACCATCCACAATCGAGCTGCTCGCTCCCTTTACCTGTCCCACCGTTGTCACGACCCTGCTCAGATTATCCCGGATCGATGCCACCAGTGCTCCGTCCGACTCATTTAAGTGGTCGACAGAAAGAATATAACAGATATAACACAGAAGCAGTGTTGAAAACTGCAGGTAATAGTCTGTCATTTTCACATTCGGATTCAGTCCAAGGAAAACATGGAGAATCGCACTGATTACAATAACAATCTCGTTCGTGACCGCGCACCGTATCATATAACTGCGATCCTTGAACAGAATCAGCATACTCGTCAATGGCAGAATATATGCATAGGCGGTCGCCGAGTCCGTGATACACACCACATAGGCATAGAAAAAGCCATATCCGAGAGCCAGCACATCCTTATAACACGGTGTCGCTCTCCCCTTCAGCTTCAGCGTCAGCAGTCCGATTGCAAACGGCACCCACGCCATAACCAGAAAAACAACATACTGCGTCGCCGTATAGATTCCCTTGGAAAGGTCGCTTCCGTATGACAGTGTCATAATCGCAATCAAAGCCAGCCATACTTTCATTGCCTTTAAATTGGCTTTCTCTTTAAAGGCCTGCTCATTGTACTCCATGCCCTGTTTCCTCCTGTGTCTTCTGCCGGATTCTATCAATAACTACTCAAATTTTAATGACATTTTATCCGGCTGTCAATAGCAAGCATGCACCGCACGCCATCCGATTTTTACTTTCTTTCCCCATTCGTTTCTCATCCAGGAAATTCATCCAGAAAATTGGATGCAGCCGCCTGCTGTTTTGCCTCTTCCTCCTCGTAAGCCGCATACTCCTCCGCCATCGCATCATAAAACGGAGGCACGTCCTCCTCAATGTACTGTGCGCCGTCCTCAGCCGCCAGCGGCTGCGGCTGTGCATTTTCTTCTAATTCCTCATAGAACATGCGCTCCCCGCCCTTGCCGTCGGAAGCACCCTCACGCTTTGTGCCGGGATTGTCAAAATCAAACACAATGCGGTCATCCTCCAGCTTTAGGCAGGTGTCAAACGTGTTGCCGGCTTTTGACACAAACCCGGTCACTTTATCTTTGGTTTTCCCTGTCTCTAACAGTTCGCGCATGACCTCCTCGGTCAGCGCCACCTTCGCCACCGTGTGGGAGACCTTAAAACCGCACTCACACTCGTAATACCACTGGCTCTTCTTTAACATTTTCCCGCATTTCGGGCAGGCAAGTGTTGTCTCGACGGGCTTTGGCTTCTCCGGAAAATCAAATGCGATCTGCCCTTCCGGCGTCAGCTTCAGCGGCGCGTCGAACTTCATGCCGGTCTTCGCCACAAATCCCTTGATCACGTCCGTCTTCCCGCGGAGCAAAAGTTCCTTTACCTGTGCTTCCTTTAATGAGACACCCGCGATCTTGCCGATTGCGAACCGGCAGCTGTCCGGATTCTCCTTTGAATAGTTGGCACAGCCGTATCCAAACATCGTCTTTACGATATCTCCGCCGCAGACCGGACATTTTACATCCTTTACCTTCGGCGCTTCCAGATCCGTAAAATCAAACTTCAGCCCCGTGACCTTTCCCTTCTCATCCTTTGCCAGTGCGACGCGCGCATCAAATTTCTTCCCGCTCTTCGACTTAAAGCCGCGGATCGTTCCGGTTCTTCCGTTGGTCAGAAGCTCCTTTACATTCGCCTCCGTCAGTGCCTTCTCCGCCATCTTCCCGACAGAGAACCGGCAGCTGTTCGGATCGTCCTTCACATAATTGGCACAGCCAAAGCCGAACGGCGTCGCCACGATATCACCGCCGCAGATCGGGCACACCACATCCTTGATCTTTTTGGCTTCGACATGTTCAAAATCAAATCTCAATTCAATTTTTCCGTCTTCCGTGTGTCCCAGAGCGACACAGGCGTCAAACTTCTTCCCGCTCTTCGACTTGAATCCGCGGATTGTTCCGGTTCTCCCCTGGTTTAAAAGCTCCTTCACCTGCGCTGCGTTTAAGTCCTTTCCCGCCATCGTACCGATCGCGAACCGGCAGCTGTCCGGGTCATCCTGCCTGTAATTCGCGCAGCCGAACCCGAACGACGTCTCCACAATCGCCCCGCCGCAGATCGGACACACGACATCGGGAACAACGGCGGCATCGTTCTGTGAAAAATCAAATGCAATATTCTTTCTTCCGTCCTCCGTCTGCTCCAGCTTTAAGCAGGCATTGAACTTCTTTTTATTCCTGGCAGTAAAGCCGCGGATCAGACCGGTCTTTCCGGTCGTAAGAAGCTCCGTCAGATCATCAACGCCCAGCGCCTTTCCCGCGATCTTTCCCACGGAAAAATAACATTCATCGGGATGCTCGTGGTGCTTGACGCAGCTATAGCCAAACGGCGTGATCTCCACGGCAGAACCGCACACCGGACATACGACACCCTCCAGGATTTCCGGCTGGTTCTTTGAAAAATCAAATCCAACCGAAACTTTTCCCTCATCATCCTTTTCCATGATGAGGCTCGCCGAGAACTTTTTCTTCGACTTCGAGACAAACCCGGACAGCACGCCGGTATGTCCTTCGGTCAAAAGCTCCTTTACTTCCTCATCGTTTAAGTCTCTTCCGGCGATTGTACCGATGGAGAAGCGGCATCCGCCGCCATCTTTCTGATAATTGCTGCACCCGTAACCGAACGGCGTCGTCTCGATCGTTCCTCCGCACACCGGACAGGGAATGCCGAGGCTACGCTTCGCCGCAAGCCCCTTTCCGCCCTTTCCGACGAGCGGGTGGATCCGCGTGGCAATCTGGCCGGTCAGATCCTGCTCGATCATGGCGACCGTCTCCCTGCGGATAAAATCCTCCAGTTTTGAGCGGTAATCCTCCATCACGACCGTTCCCCGCGTGATTCCGTCCAGTCCCTTTTCCCAGGAAGCTGTCATCTTGGGGTTGAGCAGTGCCGGAACCGTCATCGAAACCACCTCAAAGATCATTTCCCCCAGCCGCTCCGGCGTGAGAACCTGCGTCTTTTTGTTCAGATTCAGATAGCCGACCCGAACCAGCTTTTTGATGATCTCTGCCCGCGTGGCAGATGTACCGATTCCGGAACCCTTGATCTGCTCTCTTAATTCTTCCTCCTCGATGAGCTGTCCGGCATTCTCCATGGCGAGCACCATCGATCCAGACGTGTAACGCTTCGGCGGGGAGGTCTTCCCCTCACGGATGGCATAGCCGTCCGAAAAAAGCGTCTCTCCCTTTTGAAGCTTGTCGGCATACGCCAAAAGCCCGGCGTTCTCCTCTTCTTCCTGTGCAGCCTCAGCATCACCGCCCTGCGTCTGCTCCTCCCCGTCCATCTTCGCCGCATTCCGCTCCTTCGCCGATTTCGGAATGCCTGCAATCTCCAGATAGCCCGGAACCTTTAACTGCTTCGCGGAAGTGTAAAGCTTCTCACCGCCTGCCGCAACGACAAGCTTCACCGTCTGATACTCCGCCGGCGGATAAAAAATGCTTAAGAAACGGCGCACAATCATCTCATAGACGCTTCGTTCAAGACTGTTTAAAGATTCCAGCTCTGTGAGCTGTCCGGTCGGAATGATCGCATAGTGGTCGGTAATCTTGGAATCATCCGTATACTGCGTGTTCGCAATGTTCCGATAGCGCCCTTCCTTCATGATGCGCTCCACAAAAGGAGCCACCGGCGCAAAATTTTTCAGTCTGCTGATATTTTTTGTAATCTCTTTTGCCACCGCCGAGGAGAGCACACGTGCATCCGTTCTCGGATAGGTGGTAAGCTTCTTCTCATACAGATCCTGCGCCACCTGCAGCGTCTCATCCGGACTGATCTTAAAACGCTTGGAACACTCCGCCTGCAGCTCCGCAAGATTGAAAAGCAGCGGCGCACGCTTTTTCTGCGTCCCTGTCTCCACGGAATCAATGAGCGCTTCCTGTCCCTTTAACTCCGCAATCAGCGTCTGCGCGCTCTCTTCCTTTTTAAAGCCGTTTTCCTTATATAAAAGCGGCGACTCAAAATATTTAGAGCCTTCTATTGCCTTCCACTCCGCCGTGATCCGGCATTCTTCCTCTCCTTCGGGATGAAAGGTTCCCACGACACGGTAAAATGGCGTCTCTGTAAAATTGCGGATCTCGCGCTCCCGGATCACAACCATGCCAAGAACGCAGGTCATGACGCGGCCGACCGCGATCGCCGTATAGCTCGATGTTCCCGCCGCATCATTCAGAAGCTTTCCGTACTTTACCGACATGGCTCTGGAAAAATTGATTCCCATCGCATAATCCTCGATCGTCCGCATCACGCCCGACTTTGCGAGATTGTCATACTCCGACATGTCTTTTGCCTCACGGATGCCGCGCAGAATCTCCTCCTCGGTCTGCGAATCGATCCAGACGCGGAGCTCCTTCATGCCCTCGCGCACGCCGCCGAACTTCCGGATATTTTCCTCGATCGTCTGTCCTTCTTTTCCGGCATCTCCTGCCCAGTAGACCGTGTCAATATCCTCGCGGTGCAGCATTTTATGTACCACATCATACTGCCTGCTCACAGATGGGATCACATTATACTTGTAATCCCGCGGCAGAAACGGCAGATCTTCCAGCCGCCATTTTTTATACCGCTCATCATACTCCTCCGGGTACACCATCTCCACCAGATGCCCCACGCACCAGGTGATGACATACCCGTCGTTCTCTATATAACCGTCATTTCTTCCGGATACGCCGAGAATCCGCGCGAACTCCTGCGCAACACTCGGTTTCTCCGTGATGATCAAAGATTTTGCCACAATCTGTTCCTCCAATTACTTTCGCATGAAGCAAATTATAGCATTTTTCCAGGCATCGGGCAACTTACAGTTCATTCATATCCACGAGCACGAACCGCTTATCCCGCTCCGCCATGGCGGTAACCTCCGGTGCAAATCCCTGTGCGGAAAAGAGGAAATAATATTCCGCGCCGATTTTTGCCCGCTTCATGTTAAGGAACAGTGCCTCGCACATCTCCATCGTAAGCTCGGGCTCCTGCCAGTTGCAGAGTCCGACCATATTCTGGCGGATCTCATTCTGTGCAATGATGTCGATATTCCCCTCCTTGCCGACCCAGGTTCCCATGCGTGCAATCTTAAGCGGGAGCTTTCCCACCATACCGAGAAGTCCCAGATATTCCATGCATACCTCCACAAAATACCGGGAGAGGTACGCATCCAGTCTGGGCGCGATATATCTGTCGTAGAATTCTTCCGGGCGGATCATATACAGATCCGACAGATGCGGATAGATAAAGTGAAACCAGAAATTCACATAATTGTCGCGGATCCGGTACACACCTTTCTTCGTGTTCTCCCAGCCGCCCGTCTCAAACGATACCACCTTCTGGATGATATCAAATGCAGCCAGATTCTTCATATAGACGCTGATCTTGGCGCGTGAGAATCCGGTCGTCCGGTACAGATCATTCAGCTTGTCCTGCCCGGCCGCGATCTGCGCCAGGATGGTCTCATAGACAGACAGTTCCCGCAGACTCTCCCCGATCAGATCTTCCGCCGCATGGTACAGATAGCCGCCCGGCGAAAGAATCAGTCTACAGATATTGGTCTTTACATCCGCTTTTGCGTTCCAGCGGTTGATATATCCCGGCACACCGCCGATGATGCCGTAAGTCTTGATACATTCCGCCACCGGATACTCGGGCAGCGCCCGCACCACCTCCAGAAAATTCAGATTCGTAAATTTGATTTTCCGGTCTATTTTGCGGCATGCCGCCTCACCGATACACTCCGTCAGTTCCCGCTCTGCCCATGACACCGCCGAGCTGCAGAGCAGAATCATCACAGGTCCCGGATAAAGCCTGTGCGCTTTCAGTTTCAGCACCGCCTCCATAAAAGTAGGATCCTTTTTGGCAATATACTGAAATTCATCGATCACGACTACCAGCTTCGTGGGATCACCGCTCTTTACCCGGTTAAAATATTCCTCATAGGTATACTTCTGCGGCGTCACCTCAAACTGCGCCGCCAGTTCACGCCCCATCTGTGCGCGCTGCTCTCGCTCCGCCACCTGTCTCGCGCGGTAATAAAAATGCTTCTTGTTCTGCACAAATGCGCCAAGCAGCCGCTCTTTCTCCGAGTCCGTCCGCCCGTACAGCACAACCAGCTGATTGCCCGGTTCCCGGTAGCACTCTTCCAGTTCCTTTAACACCGACGATTTTACGACCATCTCTTCTCCTCTGCACTTTCCTGCCGGGCACGAAAAGCCACACCGCATCCCATATCCGGCACATTCTATCTGTCCATATGTTCTGCGGAAATTATATCATTTTTTAATTTTCCGGGCAATAAAAAAGAATCTCGCTTGCGAAATTCTCCGCGCGCAAGCGGTTCGCAAAGCGATATTTTCCTTACCGCGAGCTGCGCATCCTCGCGGAGCGTTTTTTATTTTCATAGGGAAGTTCCACTTTCACACATTAACGTATCACGCTATTTCCTATGAAATAAAAAAGAATCCTGCAAGCAGGATTCTTTTTTATTCTTTATTTCGCTGTGATGTATCCCTGTGCTTTCAAAAGCTCTGCGCAGAGCACTGCACCGCCCGCGGCGCCGCGCACGGTATTGTGGGACAGTCCCACGAACTTCCAGTCATAGACCGTGTCCTCTCTCAGACGTCCTACCGAGATACCCATACCGTTCTCATAGTTGACATCCAGGGCAATCTGCGGGCGGTTATCCTCCTCGAGATACTGGATAAAATGCTCCGGTGCGCTCGGAAGCTTTAACTCCTGCGGAACACCGCTGAAATTGCGAAGTGCCTCGATCAGCTGCTCTTTTGTCGGGTTCTTCTTAAACTTTACGAACACCGCCGCAGTGTGACCGTTTAACACCGGCACACGGATGCACTGGCAGGTAATGACCGGGGATTTGGCCGGAACGATCGCCTTCTTCTCCGGGTCCACATGTCCCCAGATACGAAGCGGCTCCTTCTCCGACTTCTCCTCCTCACCGCCGATATACGGAATAATATTTTCAACCATCTCCGGCCAGTCCTTAAAGGTCTTGCCTGCTCCGGAAATGGCCTGATAGGTTGTTGCCACCACCTCATACGGCTCAAATTCCTTCCACGCAGTAAGTACCGGCGCGTAAGACTGAATGGAGCAGTTCGGCTTTACAGCCACGAAACCGCGCTTTGTGCCAAGACGCTCCTTCTGGTATTTGATGACCTCCATATGCTCCGGGTTGACCTCCGGAACCACCATCGGCACATCCGGTGTCCAGCGATGCGCGCTGTTATTGGAAACGACCGGAGTTTCTGTCTTCGCATACTCCTCCTCGATCTTCTTAATCTCTTCCTTTGTCATGTCCACTGCGGAAAATACGAAATCGACCTCTGCCGCAACCTTCTCCACTTCGTTGACATTCATAACGACAATCTTTTTCACTGCTTCCGGCATCGGTGTGTCCATCTTCCAGCGGTCTCCGACTGCCTCCTCATAAGTCTTGCCGGCACTTCTCGGGCTCGCTGCGATCGTTGTCACTTCAAACCACGGATGATTCTCCAGCAGAGAAATAAATCTCTGACCAACCATACCTGTACCACCCAGAATACCAACTCTCAACTTTTCACTCATGACTCTTCTAATCTCCTCATCTTTTTCTTATGACACCCGCTGTGGCATACGACTCCGCCTCTCATTGCCTCTGCCGGATCATTACACGTACCTGCTTTTTGCGCTGTTCGTGTCCGTCAGTGACGAACAAGTGTCGTCATAGTGAATATATTATGCCATTTCCCGTCAAAAAGCAATGCTTTTTTCGTAAAACTTCCCGGTTTTTTTTGACAGTTCTTGTACATTTCTCACAATATCACGTTACTGTATTGAAGTTTCAAGAGGCTTCCACTCTTCCTCCAGGTACTTCTTCTCCGCTGCGATCACCTGTTCCATCGCCTCTTTTCCCGGTGCTCCGACCGTCAGACGCTTGTTCACACAGGTTTCCATGGAGATCGCCTCATAGACATCATCCTCAAACACCGGACTGATTGCCTTTAACTCCTCCAGGCTCATATCATCGATCGCAATTCCCTTTTCGATGCAGTAAAGCACGATCTGTCCCACAATTCCATGTGCATCGCGGAACGGCACCCCGTGGTTCACGAGATAGTCGGCGGCATCCGTCGCATTGGTAAAGCCTCCGTTCGCTGAAGCACGCATGCGCTCCTTGTTGAACTTCATCGTGGCGAGCATGCCGTTAAACAGCGCGATACAGCCTTTGACCGTGTCCATCGCGTCAAAGGAAAGCTCCTTGTCCTCCTGCATGTCCTTATTGTACGCAAGCGGGATTCCCTTCATCGTCGTGAGAAGCGACATCAGCGCGCCGTAGACGCGTCCGGTCTTTCCTCTGACTAATTCTGCGATGTCCGGGTTCTTTTTCTGCGGCATGATGCTGCTTCCGGTACTGTACGCATCATCAATCTCCACAAACTGGTATTCGTTGGAATTCCAGATAATGACCTCCTCCGAGAAGCGCGACAGATGCATCATGATCGTGGCGCAGGCGGACAGAAATTCGATCAGATAATCGCGGTCAGACACGCCGTCCATGCTGTTTAAAGTCGGTCCGTAAAAACCGAGCAGCTCTGCCGTGTATGCACGGTCAAGCGGATAGGTGGTGCCTGCGAGCGCTCCGGAACCAAGCGGACAGTAATTCATCCGCTCGTAGATGTCATGCAGGCGCAGGCGGTCTCTCTTAAACATCTCAAAATAAGCCCCCATGTGATGCGCGAGCGTGATCGGCTGTGCCTTCTGCAGATGGGTGAAACCCGGCATAATCGTCTCCGTATTCTGCTCCATGATATGTAATATCGTGCCGAGCAGTTCCTTTAAGAGCACATCCACGTGGAGCAGTTCCTCTCTGGTGTAGAGACGCATATCGAGCGCCACCTGGTCGTTGCGGCTGCGCCCGGTATGCAGCTTCTTTCCGGTGTCTCCCAGACGGTCGATCAGATTCGCCTCCACAAAGCTGTGAATATCCTCATATTCATCCGTTATGACAAGACGTCCGGCTTCCACATCCGCAAGGATTTCCTTTAAGCATGCGACGATCGCCTGCATCTCCTCCCCGGTTAAGATTTCCTGTTTCCCGAGCATCCGCACATGTGCAATACTTCCCTCAATGTCCTGTTTATAGAATTTCTGGTCAAACGAAATAGACGCATTAAAATTATAGACCAGCTTGTCGGTCTGTTTGGTAAAACGTCCTCCCCATAACTGAGCCATTTTAAAAACCTCGCTTTCACTACATTTCCTATCATTCTACATGAAGTTCGCGCTTCCCGCAAGTCCTTTCATGCTTTACCGCGTCAAATTCCCTGTGCCGCCGCTTTTGCAGCAATCTGGGCATCGCGCTCCCGCTTGGAAAAAACGCACCCGCAATAATACTGCCGGTACATTCCGTATTGTTCGGAAAGCTCTACCGAGCGCTTGTAGCCATTTTTCTTTTTGAAGTCAGAATTCAAATATGCCACGCCGTATTCCTCCGCCAGCGCATCCCCGATCTCATTTAATTTTTCCGCATTCTTGAGTGGACTGATGGACAGCGTCGTGGTGAAGTAATCCATGCCAAGGCTTTTTGCCGTCTCCGCCGCCTCTCTCAAGCGCAGCTCATAGCACCGGAAGCAGCGTTCGCCGCCCTCCTTTTCCTCCTCCAGTCCGCGCGCCATCTCATAAAAACGTTCCTTATCATAGGCGCCCTCCCGGAATGCGATCGGATATTTTGCCGGAAGTTCCCGAATCAGCCGCTGCTGCTCCTGCACCCGCATATGATACTCTTCTTCCGGATAAATATTGGGGTTGTAATAATCCACGGTGATATGAAAATACTGCGACAGATACTCGAGGCAGTACGAGCTGCACGGCGCGCAGCAGCTGTGCAGCAGCAGCGTCGGCACACGGTTCTGCTCCTTTAATCCAGCGATCGTCGCCTCCAGCATTTTCTGATAATTCTTCTGTGCTCTCATGCTTCCACCTCCTCTGCAAATGCGAGGATCTGCTCCGCACGGCGCTTCCATGTATATTCCCGCTCAAAGGTCTCATAGGCAGAAGCCGCAATCTTCTCACGAAGTCTTACGTCTGTAAGTGCTCTCTCCGCCTGCTCACACAGCGTGTCCGGTTTTTCCAGCGAATAAAAAAGCAGCTCCTTCCCGCCTGTAAACGTTCTTCTTAAATACGGATTTTCATCGGTTAACACCACCGCATGATTCGCCATTCCGGCAGGAACCCGGTCGTGCATTCCCCGGTTAAAAATCGGTGAGACATTTAAAAGCACATGGGCTTTGGCAATCCTCTCAAAGGAGAGCGCAAACGGCACCGCCGGCTCGCGCCGCAGGCTGTGCCCGTCCCCGCAGGAATATTTTTCCCAGCCTTCCCCGAATACGGTAACCGGCAGCTTCTTCGCGAGCAGCGCGTCCAACGCCGCCTTGCGGAAATAATCCCGCACATAGGCGTCCACCGCATACATGCTGTTCATAAACAGCGCAAACTGTCCGGCAGGAAGTTCCAGTTCCTCCTCCTTAAGATGCTGTGAAAATGCTTCCTCCATCGGCAGTGTGGGATCGGCAAGCCTCCGCTCAATCAGATCTTTCATCATGCTCCCAAGCGGCTCGGGAGCATTCTCTACAATCTGATAAACCGCGTCCGGTCTGTCATACGTTCCCGGAAATAAAATCCGGCACTCCGGCTCTTTTGTGCCCTCGTAGACTGCTCTTGTCGCCCCGAGCGGCAGCATGTGGACGCTCGCCACCTTTTCATAATATTTTTCTACGTACTTCTGCTGTGCCTCGTCGAGGACAATCGCATGCAGGTTTTTCACACCGCTTGAAAGTCCCTGATAGTGAAACAGCGGGTGATCTAAAATATAGTCAAAAAACGGTCCCGCAAGGCGATCCACATAGGGAGTGCCGTCGTCTAACACCATCCGCGGCAGAAGGGAATTAAAATCCAGAATCAGGCGGTACGGCTGTCCGATATAGCGCGCAAGCTTCGCATCCAGATCATCCTCCTTTGAGAGTTCGCACACCGTCACCTCATATCCCAGTTCCTCAAACGCCGCGCCGATCTGATTTGCGAAAAAGTTGCTGGACAGATAGCAGATTTCCCTGGAACTGAATACCAGAATTGTTTCCTTCTGCTTCCTCTCCTGCATCATGACACACCTCCAAGTGCAAACATACTCCGGCAGATCCATTTTCCGGTCTCCGTCGCAAAAATCCTCTGATATGCAGCCTCTACAGCCGCTTTATCCGGCATAAACCTGCCGTCTCCGTCCGTTCTGCCGTCCTCATACAAATTCACCAGGAAATCCGCCTCCACCAGGATCTGATAGTCTCTGCCATCTATGCCGGTGTAGGTGTGGTGATGTCCGATCAGATAGCAGACGCGCTCAATCACATTCTCCGCAAAGCCCAGCCGCATCAGCATCCCGCGTGCCACCGCAGGACCTTCCTTCTCCTGCAGCTTTCCCTCACTGCTTCCATACTTCTCCTCCGCCGGCTTGATGCCGATATCGTGCGTGTATGCAGCTGCTTCCAGAATATAGAGTTCCTCCGGTGAAAGCTGCTCGCGCTCTCCGATCAGCTTTGCATAGCTGTGTACCTTTGTAAAATGCTGGATCCGTTTCGGGTCTCCACTGTAATATGAGATCATTTCCAAAAAAAGTTTTTCTAACATCTTTTTCTCCTTTGACAGAAAGAAGACCTTTACCAAGCATCCGCTTCATAAAGGTCTTATCATTACGCTCTTGCTTCCCGCAGTGTCAGTATCGCAAACACATAGATCAAAATACACAACAGGCAGAATACCACTCTGCCGCAGATTGCCCCGGCGACCAGCTGTACTGCAGCGACTACCGCATGCACCCACACCGGTACCTCCTGCAGACAGGCAGCAATCGCCACCTCGATCAAAACGATCACACACACCGGCACCACCGGAATCTTCATCGCTAAAACGGCGATCAGAATCGTCGCAAGCGCCGCAACCACCTCTGCAAACAAAATCAGCATCTTCTTATTATCACGATTTGCAATCTCTCCCATACAAATGAACTCCTTTATTGTCTTTCTATTCTGTCTGCAGGTCTTCACCCGCATGCGCTCATTATAGCAAGGATCGAAAAAAAGAACAAGTCCACTGGAAAAATACCTTCACTTCCGCTATAATAACGCAGGAATATACTCTTATATTCTTTACCAGTAAATAATACAGAAAAGAGAACAAACTTATGAATGATACAAAATGGGTCTCCATGTGGGGCAATGCCATGTCCATCGCAGAACATCATCCGGAAGGCTACGCAAAAGATCTGACGCTGCGCTATCCGGTCTATGCACCATTTTCCGGAAGCGCACTCCGCTTCACGCTCGACAACTACTGCGGAAAGGAACCTGTCACCATCCACCGGGCAACGGTGGCGGTGTGTGATTCCGATCTCACCGGGAAAGTTCCTCTTTCCTGTCCGCTTGCTGCAGGCACCATCCGCGATATTACCTTTGACGGCAGCCATTCCGTCACACTGGCAGCGGGTGCATCCGCCGCGAGCGATGCACTCTCCTTTCCGGTGTCTGCCGGTCAGACGCTCTGCGTCAGCCTGTATTTTGACGGCTACACTTCCATGCAGTCCGCTGTACTGATCACAGGTCCATTGTCCCGCGGCTATTTTTCCTACGGCGACCAGACGCACAGCGAAGTGCTGTCCCTTGCCACCTCCAAGGTGACAAACTGGTTCTATTTTCTTAGCAACATCGATATTCTGACAGAGGAAGATTGTCATGCCATTATCTGCTACGGAGATTCCATCACCGCACAGGCATGGCCGGACTATCTGACGCTGCGCCTCATCGAAGAAGGGTACAACCAGACCTCGGTGATCCGCCGTGCGGCAAGCGGTACGCGTATTCTGCGCCAGTACGACTGTATCACCTACGACTCCTACGGTCTTAAGGGAACCAACCGCTTTGCCCACGAAATCCCAACCGCCGGTGCGGATACCGTCATCATCCAGCAAGGCATCAATGACATCATCCATCCGGTCGGAACCGACGTCAATCCGTTCCGTCCCATGAGTGATCTGCCGACTGCCGCCGAACTGATCGACGGTCTGAAATGGTATATCGAGGAGGCCAGAAAGCTTCACGACAGCGTCTATCTCGGAACCCTTCTGCCGATTTACGGCTGGCGTACCTACGCACCGTTCCGCGAAGAACTGCGCAGTGCCGTCAATGACTGGATCCGCTCCAACCACGAGAGCGACGGCTGTATCGATTTCGATCAGGCACTTCGTGCCGCCGATGATCCGCGCTCTTTCGCGGAAGGATATGACAGCGGCGATCATCTGCATCCGAGCAATCCTGCATACAAAAAAATGGCAGACACAGTGCCTGCCACTTTATTGCGCTAATTATTTATTCTTTAAATGTTTGCGTACGCGTTCAATCAGCATGTCAAGCGCCACGATATTTTCTCCCCCTTCCGGGATGATAATATCCGCCCGGCGCTTGCTCGGTTCTACAAACTGCTCGTGCATCGGCTTTACCGTTGTCAGATACTGGGTAATCACGCTGTCTAACGAACGCCCGCGTTCCTTTACATCACGGATGATCCGCCGCAGAATCCGCACATCCACATCTGTGTCCACAAATACCTTGATATCCATAAGATCACAGAGACTCGGCTCAGCAAAAATGAGAATGCCCTCCAGCACAATCACCGGTGCAGGTTTTACCAGAATGGTCTCCTCGGAACGATTATGTATCGAGTAGTCATAGACTGGCATATAAATCTGCTCTCCCGCTTTCAGCTTACAGATATGTTCACACAACAGTGCTGTATCAAACGCATCCGGATGATCATAGTTTAACTTCGACCGTTCCTCATAACACATGTCGTCATGGCGTTTATAGTAGTTATCATGACGCAGAATACTCACCTCATCATCGCCAAAGCTGTCGATCAGTTTGTCGGCAAGTGTTGTCTTGCCGCTTCCGGTGCCTCCTGCAATTCCAATCAAAATTGTATTCATCCTACCGCTCCTGATTACTATTTCCCAATGATAGCAAGTGTAGCGCTCGTTCCAAGGCGGCTTGCTCCGGCATCGATCATTGCCTGTGCTTCCTCTGCCGTGTGAATTCCGCCGGATGCTTTCACACCCATATCATCACCCACGGTTTTTCTCATCAGTGCGACATCTTCCGCCTTTGCCCCTCCGGTGGAAAATCCGGTGGAAGTCTTTACGAAATCAGCTCCCGCTTCTTTTGCCAGCTCACATGCCTTCACTTTTTCCTCGTCTGTCAGAAGACAGGTCTCGATGATGACCTTTAAAACAATGTCGCTGCCGCAGACTTCCTTTAAGGTATGAATATCATTTTTTACATAGTCATACTTCTTGTCCTTCAATGCGCCGACATTGATTACCATATCGATCTCCTGCGCGCCGTCCTCGATGGCAGCCTTCGTCTCGAATGCCTTCACACCGGTGTCGGACATTCCCAGAGGGAAACCTACCACTGTGCACACCTTCACGTCAGAACCTTTTAACTTCTCTGCCACAAAACGGGTGTAATACTGGTTCACGCACACGGATGCGAAATCATTGGCAAGCGCCTCGTCACAGATCTTTGCCACCTGTGCCTCCGTCGCCTCTGCCTTTAAAATAGTATGGTCAAAATATTTGCTTGAAATCATGATCTTAGAATCCTTTCTGTTTGTTATCATATGCTCCCGGACGCTTCCGGAAATTCCGGTCTCTTACGCCGTCTTCCTATCTGGCACCCTTATCATACGGAATACCCTCCGCTTTCGGTGCCTGGGAATTCTTGGATGTAAACGCAAGAATAATCATGGATGCGATAAACGGCATCATGCTGTAGATATTCTTGGACAATCCGAGGTTTGCAAGCACGGTGGAATCCGCGATGTTCGCCAGGGAACGGAATACCGCAAAGAACACGGCTGCGCCCGCAATGTTGAACGGCTTCCACTGTCCGAAAATCATAACTGCCAGGGCGAGGAAACCGGCTCCCGCTACGCCGACCTCAAAGTTCCAGGTGGTAACGGATGGAACGATGTAGGCGAAGCCTCCGATTCCGCCGAGTGCACCCGAGATCATGACACCGGTATATCTCCACTGATACACATTGATACCGACCGAATCGGCTGCCTGCGGATGTTCACCGCACGCGCGCAGACGTAAGCCCCATTTGGTCTTGAACAAAAATACATAGCTTACAATCAGAATGATAATTCCGATAATCAGGAAAATGTTGATCGTGAGCGGTCCGATTTTATAGATAAATGCCTTGTTGCTGTAGGAAAGCTTTGCGGAAGCCGCACCGTTTCCCGCTGCCGAGGAGTTGTTGAACGCTTTTACCGCTACGATCGCCACCGCTGTGGCAAGCATATTTAACGCCGTTCCGCCGATCGTCTGATCCGCCTTTAACGTGATGGCGGAAAATCCGAGCAGAAGGGAATAGAGAATTCCCGCTACCGCACTTGCCAGGATGGACACCGCCACCAGCACGCCGGACGGAAGGGAATCCCCGCAGAGTGCCAGGACGAAAACGCCCGCCAGACCGCCGATTGCCATGATACCTTCAAGTGCAATGTTGATTACACCGCTTCGCTCCGAGAACATACCGCCAAGCGCCACCAGCATCAATACTACCGCATAGAGTAATGTAAACTTAATCAGTAAGAACATTATTTCACATCCTCCTTCTTCGCTTTTTTCCTGCCGAGCTTCGATACGACCACGCTCTTAAAGAGCATAACAAACGCACACAGGTAAATGATGACTGCCACGATCAGATCCGCAATCTCCGGCTGATAATACTTGGTCGGAAGATACGCGCCTCCCACGGAGATATGTGCGACAAAGATTGCTGCAAATACCACGCCGATCGGATTGCTCAGTGCCAAAAGTGCTACCGGGATACCGTTGAAACCGATTGCCGGAAGCGCTGTGGACACCTGCGGATTCCATTCGGATGCACCGGACAGATAGTAAAGCCCCGCACCGATACCTGCAAGTGCGCCGGAGATTGTCATGGAAAGCACAATGTTGCGCTTTTCATTGATGCCCGCATATTTTGCGGCGTCTTTGTTAAATCCACAGGCTTTTAACTCATAACCGAATGTGGTCTTGTTGAGTACCACATACATGATAATTGCGATCGCAATCGCGATAAAAATAGCAATCGTGGTCGAGCTTGTCTTAAAAACAGCGCTCATGCCGCAATCCGGAATCAATGACTGCGGTGCCGCGGAACTCAGCTTGTAAGTACGCGTCGTCTTCTGGTCGTACATTCCGGATACCGTGCTGTACATCAGCTCGTTCACCAGATATAAACCGATCCAGTTAAACATGATGGAGGTGATAACCTCGTTGACATTAAAGTACGCCTTGAAAATTCCCGGAACAGCACCCCAGATGGCTCCGCAGACCATTGCTGCCAAAAGACATACATACCACGGCATCTGCAGAATCAGTGCAAAATACAATGCACCGAACACGCCCAAGGTATACTGGCCTGCCGCACCGATGTTGAACAGTCCCGTCTTAAAAGCAAACGCAACGGAAAGACCTGTCATGATAAGCGGTGTCGCCTGCGCAATCTCACTTCCGATTCCCTTTGGTTTGAGATAAAAACCACCCTTGATAATTCTTGAGAAACCATCCAATGCATTCTCTGCATTGATACAATAAAGTATGATAAGTCCCACGAGAAGTCCGATCACAATGCAAAGAAGCGATGCAAAGATGGACAATAGGACATCCTTTGTCTTTTCACTCATTGTCATATTTCCTTTCTGTTAATCTGTAAGGCTTCGCCTTCATGCTTCCTTTGCAACCTTATCCCGCTTTGCACCTGCCATGTAAAGTCCAAGTTCCTCCACGGTCACTTTCTTCGGATCAAGTTCTCCTACGATCTCGCCCTCGTACATCACCAGGATACGGTCGGACACGTCCATAACCTCATCCAGTTCCAGCGAGACTAACAACACGGCTTTTCCTTTGTCGCGCTGTGCCACAAGCTGCTTATGGATATACTCGATCGCGCCTACATCAAGGCCTCTGGTCGGCTGCACTGCCACAAGAAGCTCCGGATCCTTGTCAATCTCTCTTGCAATGATCGCCTTCTGCTGGTTACCACCGGACATGCTGCGCACGATGGTCACCGGTCCCTGACCGCTTCGCACATCATACTGCTCGATCAGCTTCTGCGCATATCTGCGCACCTCGCCCGACTTGATAAAGCCTGCGCGCTCAAACTGCGGCTGCCAGTAGCGCTGCAGCACAAGATTCTGTTCCAGCGTGTAGTCCAGTACCAGTCCGTGCTTATGCCGGTCTTCCGGAATATGGCTCATACCGTGCTTGGAACGTTCCCGGATCGTGACATTTGTGATGTCCTGTCCCAGGAATTTCACAGTGCCTTTTCCGACCTTCTCCAGTCCGGTCAGCCCCTGCACCAGCTCTGTCTGGCCATTGCCGTCGATACCCGCGATACATACGATCTCACCGCGGCGCACCTGAAACGAGACATCCCGCACGGCATTGTTTTCATGCGATCTGCTTGCCACCGTCAGATGCGATACCTCAAGCACCGTATCCCCCGGCTCTTTCTCATCCTTGTCAACGGTGAAGCTTACATTTCTGCCCACCATCATCTTAGAGAGTTCTTCCTTCGTCGTATCCGCGATGTCAACCGTTCCGATGTACCTCCCTTTTCTTAAGATCGTACAGCGGTCCGCCACCTCCATGATCTCATTCAGCTTATGCGTGATGAACAGAATGGATTTGCCCTCGTGTGCGAGATTCTTCATGATCTTCATCAGTTCCTCGATCTCCTGCGGCGTCAGCACTGCCGTCGGCTCATCAAAGATCAGCACCTCGTTATCACGGTAGAGCATCTTAAGAATCTCAACACGCTGCTGCATGCCTACGGTGATATCCGAAATCAGCGCATCCGGCTCCACCTTAAGCCCGTACCTCTCACTCAGCTCCAGTACCTTTTTTCTGGCACCATCTTTTTCAAGGAACAATCCTTTCGATGGCTCAACACCAAGGATAATATTATCCAGCACGGAAAAACACTCCACCAGCTTGAAATGCTGATGGACCATTCCGATGTTCAGATCATTCGCGTCGTTCGGCGTATTGATCTGTACAACCTGCCCGTTCTTTTTGATCGTACCGGACGTCGGCTGGTACAGACCAAACAGAATACTCATAAGGGTAGACTTCCCTGCACCATTCTCACCAAGCAGTGCATGAATCTCTCCCTTTCTCAACTGCAGGGTAATATTATCGTTGGCTTTGATTCCTGGAAATTCTTTCGTGATGTTCAACATCTCAATAACATATTCGTTTTCCATATACGTATATCCTCTTCGTTCTTTTTTTCTCATGCGCCGCATGAGTCATTCCTGCATAGCTTATCGTATCACATCTGTTCTGCGCTGCTTTCTGCGCATCTGAAGTTCCGCAGGAACTTCTGAATATGAACTGCTAAAGTTTATTATAACATCTTCCGGATATAAAAAAAAGAGGAAGAGAAACTATTTCTCTTCCCCTTTAAAGAGTCCGCTTACTCTACATAGTCAACGGTTACGTGAGAACCTACCTCCGGCTGATTCTCTGTATCGTTAGAAACAGTGATGCTGCCGTCCTTGAGTCCATCTAATACTGTATTGTACTCATCTACCGTAAATGTTGTAAAGCCCCAGGAATCTGTATCCGTCGGAAGACCAAGATAATCGCCCTGTGCCAGACCGAGCTGCTCAGACTTGCCACCGATGGAAGCCCAGTTGCCGCCAAAGTATGCATCCAGTGCAGAGTCCACTGCAGAGCCTAAGCCCTTCATAGCAGATGTGATGCACAGATCACCGATCTTCGGACGCTGGTCAACATCGACACCGATTACCTTGCCGTCGTACTGCTCAGCAGCCTCAACAGCAGATGTGTAGATACCGCCGCCGCATGCGAATACAACCTGTGTGCCATCCTGATACCAGCCCTCCATACGAGCTGTGATCGCATCACTTCCGTAGAACTGGCCGCCATAGTAGTATTTCACATCTACATCAACGCCCATCTCTTCTGCTGCATCGTTGATACCCTGAATATAACCGTAACCATAACGGATAACTGCCGGAACTGCGATTCCACCGAGGAATCCAAGGCTTGTGTAACCATCCTTAACTGCCGCATAACCTGCAAGGTAACCTGCCTGCTCCTCCTGGAAAGAACAGATATATACGTTGTCGCTGATTCCGACTGCGTTGCCGGAAAGATCTACGATATCAGCCTCTGTCACATCAACTGCGATAAAGGAAACATCCGGATAAAGATCCTGCTCCTCAGCGATTGCCGGTCCGAACAGATAACCCGGCATAACGATTACGGTTGCACCGTCTGCAACTGCAAGGTCGATTGCGTTGATTCTCTCCTCGTCTGTGTCCTCAGCCGGCTTATAGTACTGATACTCAATACCGTTCTTATCACCGTAAGCCACACAGGTCTCCCATGTGATCTGGTTGAAAGACTCGTCTGTGATGTCACCGGAATCGGTAATCATTGCGATCTTTCCATCAGCGGATACTGCAGGAGCAGCTGCCTCTGTGCTCTCCTCTGCTGCAGCCTCTGTCGCTGCCGGTGCTGCTGTCTGATTGTTGTCTGCAGTTGTATTCTCCTCGTTGGAAGAACCACAGCCTGCGAACATGGTGGTTGCCATTGCTGCAGTGAGCAGTAAGCTAATCACTTTTTTCTTCATAATATTTTCCTCCTTTTGCACTCAGTCATAACCCGCTCTAATAAACATTGATAAGCATGTGTTATAACTAGCATATAAATAAAAATCTCCCAGCACAATTACTGAGAGTTTTTATTTAAAGCCGATAGTCGGACTCGAACCGACGACCTACGCATTACGAATGCGTTGCTCTACCAACTGAGCCATATCGGCAGGTCATGTTTAACATCACATTGAGTTATTATAACGGAATTTCAAAAAATTGCAACTACTTTTTTTCAATTATTAAAAATAAAATCTTTCTTATGCTATGAAAATACTGCAAAATCAGCATATCATCGATCTCCCGCAGACATGCGGGAGCATTCTGCATATATTAAGAAAGGACTCCCCCGAATGAGCAAAAAACTGATCAATCTTATGCACATTGCCAAATCCTACGGTGACAATGTCATTCTGGACGATTTGAACCTCTACATCCGTGAGAATTGAATTCATCACACTGCTCGGTCCGTCCGGCTGCGGCAAGACAACAACCCTGCGCATTATCGGCGGATTTGAGCCCCCTGACAAAGGCCAGGTTCTGTTTGACGGAAAGGATATTACCGCCCTCCCGCCCAATGAGCGCGATCTCAATACTGTATTCCAGAAATACGCCCTTTTTCCGCATATGTCCATCGCGGAAAATATCGCTTTCGGACTTAAGATCAAAAAAAAAGCAAGGCATACATCGACGACAAAATCAAATACGCCTTAAAGCTCGTAAACCTGGACGGATTCGAGCACCGCTCCATCGATTCTTTGAGCGGCGGCCAGCAGCAGAGAATTGCCATCGCCCGCGCCATCGTCAATGAGCCGAAGGTTCTTCTCCTCGACGAGCCGCTCGGCGCACTGGACTTAAAGCTCCGCCAGGAAATGCAGTATGAGCTGATCCGCCTGAAAAACGAGCTCGGCATAACCTTTGTCTTCGTTACGCACGACCAGGAGGAAGCCCTCACCATGTCCGACACCATCGTCGTCATGAACCAGGGCTATATCCAGCAGATTGGCACACCGGAAATGATCTACAACGAGCCGGTCAACGCGT
>ERZ773109.400-NODE-400-length-24952-cov-6.059606_pt1 | contig 24952 bp, 17 predicted proteins | sample MGYA00580569_ERZ773109 | MGnify/ENA primary metagenome ERZ773109 (study PRJEB29015, sample SAMEA2737852) | human gut metagenome | biome: human gut; feature: human-associated habitat; material: faeces | place: China | collected 2012 ...
AACCATCTAAATATTTGATTGATACTGCCATTCAGAATATTGAAGGCAAAATCACAATGAAAGAAGCACAGAGTCTTATCGACAGTTACTATGAAGAAAGACCAGTGCATTTGTCTGACGATGAGCGTACTGAAGAAGCAGATAAGGTTTCGTCCCGTATTGCAGAAATTCTTTCTGAAACAGCGTTTACATTTTCTCCGAATGAGTATATCGCTATCCACCGCAAACTCTTTCAGGGTATTTATAAACACGCAGGAAAGATTAGAGATTACAATATTACAAAGAAAGAATGGGTGCTTGATGGGGCAACTGTTATGTACGGTAGTGCTTCTGAATTGAGAGCCACACTTGAATACGATTTTTCGCAGGAGAAAGACTTTAGTTATAAAGGGCTTTCAATGGATGGGATTATTCATCATCTTGCGGTATTTGTTTCAAGGTTATGGCAAATCCATATCTTCGGGGAAGGCAATACGAGAACAACGGCAGTGTTCTTCATTAAATATCTAAGGACACTTGGATTCTCTGCAACCAATGATATTTTTGCGGAAAATGCGTGGTATTTCAGAAATGCACTTGTCCGTGCAAACTATACGAACCTGCAAACAGGTATTCACGAAACAACAGAGTATTTGGAAACATTTCTCAGAAATCTGCTTTTGAACGAGAAAAATGAGCTTCATAGTCGAAATCTTCATATAAGTGGACTTTTGAATGAAGGAAAAGTGGACATTCAAGATCGAAAAGTGGATATTGAGAATGAAAAAGTGGATATTCAAGACGAAAAAGTGGATATTGAAAGTGTACTTTCCGAAAAAGGCAGTGCTTTCTCAGTAAAAACGACAGTTCATATTCATAGACTCTTTGAAGAGTTTGGCTTTGATGAGGTATTTGGAAGAAGTGCAGTTATGAAGCTTCTCGAGCTGAAAGGTTCAGGTGCTTCCAAACTTCTTTCCAATTTGGTGCAGGCAGAGATTATTGAACCTGTATCCGGTTACGGAAAAGGGAAATATAAATTTAAGAGGTAATCGAGGCAGTGTAAAGGGGCAGATTTTAAAAGAAATACACTATTAAATCAGATCTGCTTCTTGAAAAAATGTGCTAGAATTAAGAGATAGATAAATATTTGATACTAGGGTGAGCAAGGTAGATAAACAGTGGAGAGTCGTTTCGTCTATCTTGCTTTTAAAGAAAACTTACCTAAATTCAACAATATCTGCGAATGGTTTCCGAGGTCTCTTGGCTGGGGCTTCTTGCATGATCCTTACTGTATTTTCCGCATCTGGTATGGCAAATGCCTATTCTGGCATAAGTGTATGAGTGACTTTTTACTAATCTTATCTTCTTTATATTTTCTTATACTTCTTCTGTTCTCGATTTTTTGAATCATAACTTCCTCCAACAATCTATATTCGCTTTCGGTATTGTCGAGCTATTACTGATTTTACTGCATTTTTCGGATTTAGTCTATATAGGAATTGGAACGAAAAACGAACGACAAATCGAAGAAGTGATATATTGCTTTGATTGTGTTGTATCATTTGCACAAAAGAAGAAAATAAAAATTATACAGAAAGCCTAAAAAATATTTTATACACATAAAAATATTGACAAAAACGTTAATAGATGTATAATAATCACATAAATTGGTTGAGCCAATCAACCACAATACCATCAAACCAATAAAAGAAAGGAAAGAGAAGATGTCAAAACAATTAGCAGACAATCAAGATTTACTGGCAATGACACACGTAGGAGAAGATCCAGAAAAGTATATGAAATCTGTAACGCCTCCGATTTTTATGAATTCACTTCATGTATTTGATACGGTAAAAGATTATTTCGACGTAGATATTTTTAAAGATGAATTCTATTATGGAAGAGCATCTAATCCAACTGTTGCAATTCTCGAAAAGAAAATTGCTGCACTAGAGCACGGTTCAAGAGCAGTTGTATTTTCAGCAGGTATGGCAGCTTGTGCAGCGGCTATTCTTAAGATTTGTACAGCAGGAAGTCATGTGATTTGTATTAAGGAAAGTTATGGACCAGTACAGCATTTACTTGATGAGTTCCTTAGTCCGAAATATGATGTAACAGTTACTTATGTTGATGGAAGAACTGTAAAGGAATTCGAAGATGCAATCCGTCCAGAAACGAAAATGATTATTTTGGAGAGTCCTACAACGCTTTTATTTAATGTTGTAGATTTGGAAGGGGTAGCAAAGCTTGCTAAAGAGCATGGAATCAAAACGTACATTGATAATACATACTCCACTCCGATTTTCCAAAAACCATTGGATATGGGAATTGATATTGTAATGCATACCATGACAAAGTATATCGGCGGACATAGTGATCTTGTAGGTGGAGTCCTTGTTTCAAAGGACGAAGAGTTTATGCGTGAGATTATGGTTCAAAGAGATTGGTTTGGTGGAGTTCTTGGACCAATGGAAGCCTGGCTGGCGATTCGTGGACTACGTACATTAGACGTTCGTATGCAGAGACATTACGAGACGGCAATGGAAGTGGCTAAATTCCTTGAAAAGCAGCCAAAGGTTAAGCGTGTATTCTTTACAGGACTTGAATCACATCCACAATATGAGCTTGCAAGAAAACAGCAGAAAGGTGAATGTGGACTGATGAGTCTTGAGATTGACGGAACATTAGAAGAGACAGAAACCTTTGTTAATAGCCTAAAACTCTTTGAGAAAGGATGTTCTTGGGGAGGATTTGAAAGCCTTGCAATTGCTTATACATATAACTGGACGGAAGAGCAGTGTGCATTCTTAAATGTATCACGAAATATTGTACGAATTCACTGTGGCCTTGAAGGAACAGAAAACCTGATTGCTGATTTGCAGCAGGCACTTGATAAAATTTCATAAAGGAGAACCATCATGGGAGAAGAGAGAAAAGAAGTAAAAAAACCAACCCTCTTTACAGCTGTATTACCGTTGATTTTTATGTTTGTTGTTCTTTTTACAGGATTGGTTGTTTATAGTATTGATATTAAGATTCTTTTGATTATTTGTGCTGCATTTACAATATGTGTGTGCATGTATCAGGGACATAAATGGAAAGAAATCGAAGATGAAATAGTAGCTAAACTTGCAAAAGCATTTCCGGCAATCATGATTTTGATTTGTGTTGGACTTATGATTGGTGCGTGGGTAGTAAGTGGAACAATTCCGTTTCTTGTATATATAGGACTTCAGATTATTAGTCCCAAATATATTATTATTACTTCATTTCTTGTAACAGTAATACTTTCTGTCAGCACAGGTACTTCCTGGGGAGCTGCAGGAACAGTTGGCGCAGCACTGATCAGTGTGGCAGCAGGTATGGGTGCACCGCTTCCGGCAGTTGCAGGAGCGATTGTTGCAGGTGCTTATTTTGGAGATAAGATGTCACCATTATCAGACAGTACAAATATGTCTGCAATTGCAACAGAGACAAACTTATATCAGCATATTGGACATATGTTTTACACAACAGTTCCTGGATTTATCGTGAGCTGTGTAGTTTATCTTATTGCAGGAGCTCACTTCGCAAGTGACTCACAGGTGGGGCAGGTTGACGAGATTATTAATACACTTGGAGAACTTTTTAATCTCGCAATGCCGGTAGGGCTGTTATTATTGATTCCTTGTGTGATTGTAATTGCAGGATCTCTTATGAAGAAACCTACGATTCCGGTTATGATTATTTCTTCTGCTGTAGCAATTGTACTTGCAATGCTAGTTCAGGGATTTTCATTTACAGATTGTGCAGCAAGTATGGTTAGCGGATTTAAGATGGAGATGCTTCACACATCTATGGATCTTGAAAATATTGTAGAACAGGTTCCGAACCTTCTTCAGAGAGGTGGTATGAGTTCTATGATGAATACTGCATTAATGGCATTCTGCGGATTCTCCTTTATCGGAGCACTTACTGTATGTGGAAGTATGGAATTGATTCTGGAACGAATCATGAAACATATCCACGGTACAGGACAGTTGATTACACTCACGGTTATTCTCGGGGTAATTATGATTACAGTAATCGGAGAAGCTACAGTGACATTCCTTATGATTGGTGGAATGTTCCGTCCAGAGTATATTAAACGTGGATTGGAATCAAAGAACTTGTCAAGATCACTGGAAGACAGTATTACCGTCGTAGAACCTTTAGTACCATGGTCATTGGCTGGCGTATATATGACATCTGTACTTGGCGTACCGACAGTACAGTATGCGCCATGGGCAGTGCTGTGCTATACAGGAGTTATTTTTGCAATTATCTGGGGATTCACAGGATTTGGAATTGCGAAGATTAAAAAAGGATCGGCTGCATATGAAGAGTACCTTGAGTTATCTGGAAAAACAGAGTAATATTTGACCCAAAGGACAAACTTGACGTTTTCATAAGAATTTCTTATAATTAAAAGGATTCAGTATCTGTAAAAGATATTGGGTCCTTTTATTAATGTAGTTATATAGAAATTGGGGAAGTCTTATGAATCATATAAATAATACAGAAAATGAAAATAGAATTTCAATGAAACCGATAGAAAAGAAATCTCTTTATTTGAAAATTTCAGATGCTATTTATCGGTACATTCAAATGAATAATCTCCAGCCAGGGGACAAGCTGCCATCGGAACGTGATATGTCAGCCATGCTGCAAACAAGTCGTAATTCCGTGCGAGAAGCATTGAGAATATTAGAAGACCGTGGCTTGATATATGTAAAAACAGGGAGTGGTGTATTTATTAATAATCCTTATGGAGAAAATAATTCATTTACGTTTCAGCTTACTAACTGTTCGTTAGAAGAAATGGAAGAACTTCAAAGTGCTTTAGATCATAAAGCCGTGGAGAATGCAATGGAGCGCGGAACATTTCAGGAGAAAGACCAATTAGTAGCAACAGCAGCGGAGATGGTAAAATTAGCTGGAGACAATCTATATAGTCATGTATTAGATCGAAGCTTTCATGATAGTCTTTATAAAATTGGACGGAATAACGCAATAGAACAGATGATAAATAAAATTCGTTCGTACCGATTTATACTGCAAGAAGATTCAGAAGATGGAAATGATTCTATTTGGCTTGCAACTATTCCGCAACATTTGATGCTTGCGCAGGCTCTTAAGGATCGTGATATGAAGATAGCGATACAGGCAATAGATAAGATTAACGAATATGGATTCGAAATAGCAAAAAAAAGAGAATAGAGTAAAGATTTTGTCAGTTGAAAAAGAAAATAAAAGCTTTACATTATAAAAAATATTATGATAAACTGAATATCAAACTGAAAATTTGCGGTGTAGGAGATTCCTTACACCGCATCTGTGTTTTAGAAAGTAGAGGAATGAATATGCCAATAGGAGTTATTATCAATGCCTTGTCGGTTGCAGTCGGCGGTGCGATCGGGGCATTATTCGGGCACAAATTGCCCGTGAAGTTTAATGCAGAGCTTACTAAGATTTTTGGAATCTGCGCAATGGGAATGGGTGTCAGTTCCATTGGGCTTATGAAAAATATGCCTGCTGTTATTTTCGCAGTAATCATTGGAACTGCCATTGGTCTGGCAGTCAATCTGGGCGGAATGATTAATAGCGCAGCGACCTGCATGGAGAAACCAGTGGGAAAACTCTTCCCAAATAAGAACAAATCTATGTCCAGAGAAGAGTATATGTCAATGCTTGTGACGATCATCGTATTGTTTTGTGCCAGTGGAACAGGAATTTACGGTTCACTGGATTCCGGAATGAGTGGAGATCATACAATTTTGATTTCAAAGTCGATTCTGGATTTCTTTACTGCGATGATTTTTGGAGGAACATTAGGTATGGTGATTGTAGCAGTTGCGGTTCCGCAGTGCGTGATTTTTCTGATCATATTTGCAGCAGCAAAACTTATCTTTCCGTTGACCACGCCGGATATGATTGCTGATTTCAAGGCATGCGGAGGCTTCCTGCTTCTTGCAACTGGTTTTCGAATCGCAAAGATTCACGATTTCCCAGTCGCAGACATGATCCCGGCCATGGTGCTTGTGATGCCGGTGAGCTGGTTCTGGGTAAATATGATCGTACCGATGCTGTAAAATAGAAGAAAACTTATCATTCTATATTTCAGCATGTTCCAATACATAATTCTTAAAGTTCGTAATAACAGGTGCCTGATAAACATTCTTCAAAGTTGCCATGTAGAAGAGTCTCTCCCAGGACGGAGTGGCAATCTCTATGATTGAAACCGGCAAGGAGGAAAGAATCGGCATTCGTGGTACAACTGCGATGCCGAATCCGGCACTGACTAATCCGGCAACCCCCTGATCTTCTTCCATCGAGTAAGCAATCTGTGGGTATCCGCCACAATTTTCAAATAACTTGTCAATTACATGTCTTAAACCGCTTCGTTTAGAAAAAACGATATGTGGATACGTAAGCGATTCTTTTAGATTAATCGAAGTTTTTCCGTCCAAAGGATGTCCTTTAGGTACAATCAGTACAAGCTCTTGTTTTGCAACCGGAACAAACTCAACGAGAGGTTCGTTGTCCATCTTGGAACAAAATGCGATGTCGTATTTTCGCTCTTTTAATCCCTGGATCATGTCGGAAGTAAGTCCGGTAGAACTGTGAAAATGAAAATCAATCTTTTTGTTAGGGGTGGAATCTAAAAAACCTTTCACAAAGTTCGGAACAACTGCACTGCTGAGCGTACGGAGTTGAACAATATCGATGCGGCCTTCCCCAAACCCGGTCATCTGCAGTTTATTGATACTTGAATCCAGCATATCCAAAGCCTGTTCCACATCGACAAGAAAAGCCTGTCCACATTTTGTGAGTACAACGTTACGTCCATCTTTTTCAAAGAGTTTTACTCCGAGCTCACTTTCCAGAGATGAGATTGCATGACTTAAGCTTGGCTGAGTGATAGAAAGAATCTCCGCAGCCTTTGTGTAGTGTTCTAAATGAGCGAGAGTAACAAAATATCTAAGATGATAGAGATTCATAAAGTCTGGTACCTTCCTTATAAAAATTTGTATCTTCCCATTTAATCAGGTTCATTTTATATCTATTTGGTAACTGTTCAGAGCCAAGCAAAATTTCATAAAACAGATGTAAAATGCTTGCATTTTTAAGACTGTTTTTGAAATTTTATTTGGCGGATACGCCACACCGACGAAATGCGTAGCATTTTGGAGGTTGGCTCTGAACAGTTACTCTATTTGAGGGATAAATACGCAATAATGCTTATTGATAATAATATCGTAACACGAAGTGTAAATAAAATCTATAAACAAAATGCATGGATTATGATAGAATTACTAATTTGTCATTTATTTAACAAGCAGATATAATAAAAACAGAAAAAAATAACAAGATTGAACAGGAAAATCTAACAGATTATATTCAATTTTTACAATGGAGGAAGAATTATGTCAAAGAAAAACCCAATCACAGTAAGTTCATGGACACTTGGAGATCAGTGCAAATTTGAAGATCGTGTAATCGCTGCAAAGGAAGCAGGATATGAAGGAATCGGTCTTCGCGCAGAGACTTATGTTGATGCATTGAATGAAGGACTTCATGATGAAGACATTCTTGCAATTCTTGACAAACATGATATGAAAGTAACAGAGGTAGAGTACATTGTTCAGTGGTGTGAGGAACATCGTTCTTATGAGCAGAAATACAAAGAGCAGATGTGTTTCCATATGTGCGAACTCTTTGGAGTAGGCCATATCAACTGTGGACTGATGGAAAATTATTCTGTTGAGTACACAGCACAGAAATTAAAAGAACTTTGCCAGAGAGCAGGAAAATATATCATTGGTGTTGAGCCGATGCCATACAGCGGAATTCCGGATCTTAAGAAAGGCTGGGAAGTTGTAAAAGCTTCTGGATGCGATAACGCAATGCTCATTCTTGATACATGGCACTGGGTAAGAGCAGATCAGTCATACGATATCCTTACACCGGAGATTGCCAAGAAAGTTATTTCTATCCAGATCAATGATGCTTATGAAAGACCATATGCAGCATCTATTTTAAGAGATGAGTCTATGCACGATCGTCTTGCACCGGGAACAGGAGCAAAAGATACAGCAGGATTTGTTAAGATGATCAAAGACGCAGGAGTTGATCCGAAGGTTGTTGGTGTAGAAGTTATTTCTGATGCAATCCTTGGAAAAGGACTGAAAGAAGCAGCTGCTTATACATATGAAAATACAGAGAAAGTATTAAAAGAAGTTTGGCCAGAGTTGGTAGACTAATTTGAAAAAACAGATGATGCCAAAGAGAGAGGTAAAATGATGAAATTCAAAAATATGTTTTCTCCGATTCAGATTGGACCTATGACAGTTAAAAATCGTTTTGTGGTTCCACCGATGGGAAATAATTTCGCAAATTCAGACGGAACATGGAGTGACGAATCTGTGGCTTACTATGGTGAGCGTGCGAAAGGTCAGTTTGGTCTGATCACAATTGAAGCGACTGTAGTACATAAAGGAGCGAAGGGCGGTCCTAAGAAACCATGCCTTTATGATGACAACAGCATTGAAAGCCTAAAGAAAATTACAGATGCCTGCCATGAAGAAGGTGCAAAGGTATCTATCCAGCTTCAGAATGCAGGACCGGAAGGAAATGCAAAGAATGCAGGAGCACCGATCCAGGCTGCTACAGCAATTGCATCAGCAGATGGAAGAGACATTCCTGAAGAAGTATCTACAGAAAAAGTGTATGAGCTTGTAAAAGGATATGGTGAAGCAGCAGAACGTGCAATGAAAGGTGGAGCAGATGCAGTAGAGATCCACATGGCGCACGGCTATCTTGTAAATTCATTTATGTCACCAAGAACAAATAAGCGTGTCGATGAATTTGGCGGAAACTTTGAGAACAGAATGAGATTTTCACGTCTCATTATTGAAGAAGTAAAGAAGAAAACAGAAGGAAAGATTGCTGTTCTTGCACGTATTAACAGTACAGAAGATATGTTTGGAGGACTTGATAATCACGATATGTGTGCAGTTGCTTCTTATTTAGAAGATTGCGGAATTGATGGTCTTCACGTATCCCGTGCAGTACATTTAAAAGATGAGTATATGTGGGCTCCGACAGGAATTCACGGCGGATTCTCAGCAGAGCTTGTTGCAAATATCAAGAAATGTGTTTCTATTCCGGTTATTACAGTTGGAAGATATACAGAACCACAGTTTGCAGAACAGATCGTTAAAATGGGAAATGCAGATTTAGTAGCATTTGGACGTCAGTCACTTGCAGATCCGCACACACCACAGAAAGCAATGGAAGAAAGATTGGAAGATCTTACACCATGTATCGCCTGTCTTCAGGGTTGTGTTGCCAATATGTATGCAGGTAAACCAATTTGTTGTCTTGTAAATCCGGTACTTGGGCATGAAAAAGAAGGACTGCCAAAGACTGAGAAGGTGAAAAAAGTTTACGTGATCGGCGGAGGTGTAGCAGGTATGTGTGCTGCATTTACAGCGAAGAGACGCGGACATGATGTAACATTATTTGAAGCTACAGATAAGCTTGGCGGTAATATGAGACTGGCTGCATATCCGCCAGGAAAAGGTGATATCACAGGCATGATCAGAAGTTACATTGTAAAATGTGAAAAAGCCGGAGTTAATATCAAGATGAATACAAAAGTAACTGCACAGATGTTGAAAGAAGATACACCGGATGCAGTGATCCTCGCAACAGGAGCTGAGACTTTAGTACTTCCATTTATCAAAGGTATTGAAAATCCGGATATCGTTTATGGTGTTGACTGCCTGGAAGGAACACGCTCGATAGGACATAAAGTCTTAGTTGTTGGTGGCGGTATGGTAGGTGCAGAGACAGCAGACTTCTTAGCAGAGCAGGGACATGAAGTAGCCATTATCGAGATGAGAGATGCAATCGGACCGGATGTGATCCATGAGCACAGAATTTTTCTTATGGAAGCATTTGAGAAATATGGCATCAAACAGATTACAAGTGCAGCTGTATCAGAAATCTTCTCAGATGGTGTAAGTTACAAAAATGCAGCAGATAAATCAGACGAGACGATCTACGAGGCAAGAGGATTCGATACAGTTATTCTCTCTATGGGATTCAGCTCACGTTATACACACCGTGATGGACAGAACGTAGTTTATGATTTTGCAGAAGAATTAAAAGACATCGTACCAGAAGTCCACATGGTAGGTGACGCAGTAAGAGCACGCCGTGCACTGGATGCCACAAAAGAAGCATATGAGGTTGCATTGAATTTATAAATGAAATTATATCAGGAGGATTAGAATCATGGAAAAAAGAATTTCTGGACACACAGGATTAATGGGATTATTTGGATCACCGGTTGGACATTCAGGATCACCGGCAATGTACAACTTCAGTTTCCAGCATGACGGATTAGATTATGCATATCTGGCGTTTGATGTAACAGAGGAAGAAATGCCAAAAGCATTTGAGGCAATTCGTTTATTCAAACTGCGCGCTGGTAACTTTACAATGCCATGCAAAAATATTGCAGCAAAGTTAGTCGACAAACTTTCTCCGGCAGCAGAGATCATCGGAGCATGTAACGCATTTGTAAATGATAATGGTGTGATCACAGGATACATTACAGATGGTGTTGGATTTGTTAAAAATCTTGAGATCAACGGTGTATCTGTAAAAGATAAAAAGATTGTTGTACTTGGTGCCGGTGGAGCAGCTACAGCTATTCAGGTTCAGTTAGCACTGGACGGAGCAAAAGAAGTTAACATTTTCAATGTGAAAGATAAATTCTATGAAAGAGCAGAAGGAACAAAGGCTAAATTAGCAGAGAAGTGTCCGGACTGTGTTGTTACTGTAGATGATCTTGCTGATAAGGCGAAACTGGAAGAAGAGATCAAAACTTGTGATATTCTTATCAATACAACGATTATGGGAATGAAACCACACGAGGATGTAACTCTGGTTGACAAATCTTTATTCCGTAAGGATCTTGTTGTTGCAGATACTGTATACAATCCAGAGAAGACAAAGATGATCCTTGAAGCAGAAGAAGCAGGATGCAAAGCAATTGGGGGCGCAGGAATGCTTCTGCAGCAGGGTGCAGTTAACTATGAACTGTTTGTTGGAAAAGAGATGCCACTTGCTGAGTACCAGGAATTTCAGAAGGCTCAGGGCAAATAATTATATTCACAAAAGGAGAATGATGGAATGAGAGCAAAGAAATATTTGTGGTCTATCCTCTGTGTATATTTTTGCTATTTAACACATGGTATCCAGGCTATCATTTTAAGTCAGAACAACGTAAACTTTGCAAAACAGTGGGGATTCAATATGGCAGACCCACAGTCAGCAGCATATGCAGCAGGTCTTGCAGCGGTAAGTACAGCAGTTGCATGGACAGGCTTTGGTAAATTCGTCAGCGTCTGGATCGGCGGAGAGATTTCGGATCATGTAGGACGTAAAAAATTAATGATCGGTGGAGCAGCATTATATATTCTGTGCTTCCTTGGATTCTTATTTACAAAAAGTGCATTAGTTGCTTCTGTATGTGGATTTGTTTCAGGAGTTGCAACATCCGGTTTCTGGGATGCATCAGGATATCCTGCTGTACAGGAAGCTTATCCGGCAGCACCTGGATCTGCACTGATCGGAATCAAATTTTTTGTTTCTGTTTCCGGTATGATTTATCCATTCCTGGTTGTTCATAACGCAAGCAGCGGAAACTGGAAATTAAATGTTATTATTCCGCTTGTGATGTCGATTGTTTGTCTTGTACTTGCAATTATTGCACCGTTTGCTTATGATGATCAGAAGAAAGCGTCAGAAGGAAAGAAAGACAAATCCGACAATGCAGTGCAGGCAGAGATTGATGCAGCGAAGGCTGCAATGCTTGTAAAGCCAAACAAGTTTATCGTATTTCTTGTCATGTTTTATGCGTTCCTTTGCATGGCGATCATGTATGGCGCACAGCAGTATACAAAAGCATTTGGACTTTCCGTATGTGGACTTTCCGAGATTCAGGCAGCAGGTATGACTTCTATTTATACAATTGGGTCTATCTGTGCAGTACTTTTCTGGGCGTTCATGATGGCAAAATTAAAATGGAACCCGTTAAAGGTTGTCCTTATTGATTCTATCTGTACAGCAGTGGCACTTACGGGTGTACTGTTTATCCATCAGGTAGCAATCATTTACATCGCTATCGCAATGTTGGGATTCTTCGCAGCAGGAGGTGCTCTTCAGACAGGTCTTGCAGTTGTTCAGTTATTTAACCCAGGACCGAAGGGGAGAAATACTGGTATTTATTACACATTTATGGGTGCGGCAAGCTACCTGATCCCAGTAGTGGCAGCACAGCTTACAAAATCATCTGGTGAGGCAAGTGCAGTATACAGCCTCATGATCATGCTGTTAGTATTTGCAATCCTTGCTATTTTAAGTTCTCTCTATTTAGTAGCACAGCACAAAAAAATCTTCGGGAAAAGTGCATTATAGGAAGTAACATAGTAACAATCTCAATTCATACGAAAAAAATGGACTGTTGTTCCAAAAGATGTTATCATCAAAAAGAATGCAGTCCTTTTTTTGAGATTAAATTGTTAAAAAATAGACACTTGTAAATCGAAAAATGAAGGAGAAGCTTAAAAGATGAGTCCGAAAAGAACAAGAAAAGCCAACGAACTTCCCTATATTCCACTCGGCCCATTTCAGTGGCGTATTCCGGGAATTCATTATAAATTAGAATATGTAGAATTTTTTCAAGGTCTGATCCTTGGCGCTACTGCGTTAAGTTCGATTCCGTATCTGACGGATAATCTTGGACTTCCGTATGAACTTGCATGGAGCTGCGTCATCATTGAAGTATTTATGTACATGCTTCATGGATGGTTAGGAGATCCGGTTGTCCCGGGATGGATCACACCGACATTACCATTTACACTGGCATATTTAAATGGATTCCCAAAAGGACCGGAGCGTATTCAGGCAATGATTGCATTGCAGCTGCTTGTTGCATTTGTATTTATATTTATGGGAATTACCAAGCTTGCAGATAAATTCGTGAATGGTGTGCCGAATTCAATCAAAGGCGGTATTCTGATTGCAGCACCGATTACAGTATTGCAAGGACAGCTCTCAGATGGAAGCCAGCTGATGACTGCGCCAATCGCAACACTTTCCGGTACATTGTTACTTGCGTTTTTGAGTTTTTCACCGTTCTGTGAAAAGAATAGAGAAAAATACAAAATATTGGATATCATGGCAAAATATGGAAATTTATTCCCATATCTGATTGCTATGTTAGCAGGAGTATTGCTTGGAGAATTGTCAAAACCGGTTCTCGAACTTGGAACACTCATCCGAATTCCTGACTTTAGTAATATTTTCCACACAGTCAGTATTTTTGCAGTCGGATTTCCACCGATTTCAAAATTTGTAAGTGCAATTCCGTTGGCGTTGATCTGTTATGTACTTGCGTTTGGAGATTTTGTTACATCACAGACGTTGGTAGAGGAAGCACAGGACAGTAGAACTGACGAATATATTGACTTTAATTCAAGTAGATCAAACCTGATCAGTGGTCTTAGAAACCTGATCCTTGCAATTTTTGCACCGTTCCCACCACTGGCAGGTCCGCTTTGGATTGGTATGACTGTATCTGTTGCAATGCGTTATAAAGAAGGAAAGAAAGCAATGAAATCGCTGATCGGTGGAATGAGCTCTTTCCGTATGGCAACATTCATTAGTGTTATTTTAGTGCCGATCGTGTCATTCATGAAACCAATCATGGGCGTGGGTTCTGCGATTACTTTGTTATTCCAGGCATATGTATGTGCAAGAATCGGTATGGATTATTGTAAGACGAGTACAGATAAAAGTATTGCCGGAGTAATGGCAGCAGTGCTTGCATTCAAAGGTTCCGGATGGGCTTTGCTTGTAGGTTTTGCAATGAACATTTTACTGTCTAATATGGAATTTCAGAAGAAGAAATTGGAGATATCAGAGACAGAACAAAAATAATAAAAGAATTCAACAGGAGCAGTTAGTCTGGAAAATAGACTAGCTGCTTTTTGTGTAAAAAAAGCAGCTAATCTATTTTTTGAGGACAGACAGATTCTAAGTCGGAAAAGGAGGAGTTCATATGGGACTTATTAAAGCAGGTATGGGTGCACTTGATGGAACATTAGCGGATCAATGGAAGGAGTTTTTCTATTGCGAATCTATGCCGAAAGAAGTGCTTGTTACAAAGGGTCAGAAGAGAACGACAGGTCGTTCTTCTAATACAAAAGGAAATGACAATATCATTTCTAACGGTTCCGGTATTGCTGTGGCTGATGGACAGTGTATGATCATTGTAGAACAGGGCAAGGTTGTAGAAGTTTGTGCAGAGCCTGGTGAATTTACATATGATACCTCAACAGAACCATCCATTTTCTCGGGCAATCTCGGTGAGAGCATTAAAGAGACATTTAAAACCGTAGCCAAGCGTTTTACTTATGGCGGAGATACAGGTAAGGATCAGAGAATTTATTACTTTAATACAAAGGAAATTCTGGAAAACCGTTTTGGTACAGCGAATCCGATTCCGTTCCGTGTAGTAGACTCCAAGATTGGATTGGATATTGACGTATCAATCCGTTGTTCAGGTGTATATTCTTATAAGATTGTTGATCCACTGTTGTTCTATTCAAATGTATGTGGAAATGTAGAACAGGAATATTCTCGTGAAGAACTTGACAGTACTCTTAAGACAGAATTTATCTCAGCCCTGCAGCCGGCATTTGGCCGTCTGTCAGAGATGGAACTTCGTCCAAATCAGATCGTAACACACAATACAGATCTTGAAAATGCCATGAATACTGCACTTTCAGAGAAATGGGGAGCTCTTCGTGGACTGAAGGTTGTCAGTATTGCTCTTGGATCAGTTATTCTTCCGGACGAGGATGCAGAACTGATCAAACAGGCACAGCGTACAGCTATCATGCGTGACCCTACAATGGCAGCAGCTACACTTGTCGGTGCTCAGGCAGATGCGATGAAGACCGCAGCAGGCAACGAGGCAGGAGCTATGACAGGATTCATGGGCATGGGTATGGCAATGAACGCTGCAGGTGGTGGAATGAATGCACAGAATCTTTTCGCTATGGGACAGCAACAGCAGGCTCAGCAGGCAGCACAGCAGCAGCCGGCACCGCAGGTAAGTCCAGCAGCAGATGGATGGAAATGTGCATGTGGCACCACAGTAACAGGTAATTTATGTCCAAACTGTGGAGCAAAGAAACCGGAACCGAAACCGGCACCAGGCGCATGGAAATGCTCTTGCGGAGCTACGGTGACAGGCAACTTCTGTCCAGAATGCGGTTCTAAGAGACCGGCAGAGGACGAAGGCTGGACATGTTCCTGTGGCGCAGTAAACAAAGGCAAATTCTGTACGAACTGTGGAGCGAAGAAGCCGGCAGGCGCACCGCTTTACCGTTGTGATAAGTGCGGATGGGAACCGGAAGATCCGAAGAATCCGCCAAGATTCTGTCCGGAGTGTGGAGATATCTTTGACGAGAACGACAGACAGTAACGGATGACCAGCGGTTAGAAAATAACTGCCGGAAACCTGGCACGAAAGAAAGGAGAATGAGTTATGGCAGGCTTGCAGGAATATAAATGTCCTTGCTGTGGCGGTGCAATCGCCTTTGACAGTAAGATTCAGAAGATGAAGTGTCCGTACTGTGATACTGAGTTCGAGATGGATGAACTCAAAGGTTATGATGCAGAGCTGCAGAATGAACAGGCAGATGATATGGAGTGGGATACTTCCGCAGGCAGTGAGTGGCAGGAAGGTGAAACAGATGGTTTACGCACGTATGTGTGTAAGTCCTGTGGAGGCGAGATTGTCGGAGATGCCAACATGGCAGCAACAACCTGCCCATTCTGTGATAATCCGATCGTAATGATGGGACAATTTTCGGGAGCATTAAAACCGGATCTGGTAATCCCGTTCAAATTAGATAAAAAGGCAGCAAAAGAAGGATTGAAGAAACATCTGACCGGAAAACGTCTTCTGCCAAAGATCTTCAAGGATCAGAATCATATTGATGAGATCAAAGGTATTTACGTTCCGTTCTGGCTTTTTGATACAAATGTAGATGCCACAGTCAGCTATCGGGCGACAAAAGTACGAATGTGGAGTGACAGTGATTATGATTATACTGAGACAAGTCATTTTATGGTTCACCGGGGTGGAAGTATTGGTTTTGAGAATGTTCCGGTAGATGGATCCACAAAGATGGCAGACGATCTGATGGAATCTATCGAGCCATTCAATATTTCAGGTGCGGTGGATTTCCAGACTGCTTATCTTGCAGGATATCTGGCAGATAAGTATGATGTAACTGCCGAACAAAGTATTGAACGTGCCAATAAACGTGTAAAACATTCTACAGAGGAAGCTTTTGCTGAGACAGTAAAAGGTTATGCTACAGTAACAACAGACAATAGCAGTGTACAATTTCATGGCGGAAAAGCAAAGTATGCACTGTATCCGGTATGGCTTCTGAATACGACATGGAACGGAAATAAATACACCTTTGCAATGAATGGACAGACAGGAAAGTTTGTCGGTGATCTGCCGGTAGATAAAGGTGCAGCAGCACGCTGGACAGTGATGCTGGCAGCTGTATTCTCAGTTGTAACGTATGGTGCTGCATGGCTTTTGCACCTGATCGGGCTGTTTTAGGGAGGTGGGGAAATGAAGAAAAGAATTTTATCGTTTATGACGATCCTCATCCTCTGTCTAGGCCTTGCAGTTCCGGCTTTTGCGGAGGAAACAGAAGGATTCGCGAATGAATATCCTCGTGTCATCGACAATGCGGAGCTTCTGTCTACAGATGAGAGGGAGCTGTTAACCAGTAAGTTGGATGAGATCAGTACGCGACAGAAGGTAGATGTGACGGTTGTCACAACCGATACACTGGATGGACTGACGGTATCTGATTATGCGGAACGATTCTACGAGTCTCATAATTATGGTTATGGACCGGACAAGGATGGAACAATACTTCTGATCAGCATGGAAGATTATGATTGGTATATGGCAACCTACGGATATGCTATTACAGCATTTACGGATGCAGGTATCCAGTACATAGGAGAAGAGATGACGGGTGATTTGTCTGATGGTGATTTTGCGGCAGCATTTGATACATTTGCTGACGAGTGTGATGATTTTATTACGCAGGCAAAAACTGGAGAACCTTATGATATCGATAATGAACCACAAAAACCAATGTCATGGATCTGGATTCCGATTTCATTAGTAGCTGGTATCGTCCTTTCATTGATTGTTGTTGGCACTATGAAATCAAAGCTGAAAACAGTACGTTTCCAGGCAGCAGCTAATAATTATGTGAAAGCTGGAAGTATGAATCTTACTGAGAGCAGAGACATATTCCTGTATAATACAATGACAAAAACGAAAAAAGAGAAAAATGATTCTTCCAGTGGTGGCGGCGGAAGCAGTACGCATACAACATCTTCCGGAAGCACTGCCGGAGGCGGTGGCGGAAAATTCTAGGAGAGATGTCCGGATACAGAATACCGGGGCAATTTAATAGTGAAAAAAGAGAAGCTATTTCCCAATTGAGGGGTCACCTCAATTGGGAATTGGCTTCTCTTTTTTAAATAATGAATTATCTGTCCACATCCACAAAATGTTTCTTGAACTCATCATAAGGACACGACCGTCCCCAGTAGAATCCCTGACAATAATCCGGTTTCAGAAGTTTTATCTTCTGTAATTCATCTTCTGTCTCAATACCTTCAATACAAAGTTTCAGACCAAGATTATGAATCATGTTACTAAACTGATTTAACAGATAATATTCCTTTTTGTCTGTGATTGCCTTTGAAGTAAAACCACGATCGATCTTAACAATATCAGGGTGAAGTTCACTCAGATAATGAAAGTTGGAATAACCGGTTCCAAAATCATCCAATGCTAACTGCAAGCCGGCCTGTTTTAATTCTTTCAGGAAGTTTTGAGCCTTTTCATTTTTTTCAAGCAGAATACTTTCTGTCAGTTCGATTACAATTGCAGTGTGCGGAAGACTAGAAGCGTTCATCTCGTTGATAAGGTCTGTAATAACATCTGAGTTTGTAATCTGTACCTGGGATACATTAATGTTAATTTTGAAATCAGGAAGCTGCGTCCGGATTTTCCGGCAAGCAGTTATTGCTTCTCTCATGAGCCAGCGTCCGATTGGAATAATCAGCCCGCTTGTCTCTAAAAGTGGTATAAATTCAGCAGGCGAGATCTGTGCAAATTTTTTAGAAGTAAAGCGTATCAGCACCTCTGCTCCGGTCAGTTTGTCCTGGCGGATATCTATGATTGGCTGGAAGAATATTGAGAATCCACGGAAATCATGATTTACTGCTGAATGAAGCTCATTTGTGATCTCACGGATACGTAAGAAATTCTGGTACTCTTCTTCCCGGAATATATAACAGCAGTTTCTTCCATGTTGCTTAGCCATAGTCAACGAAAAGTCAGTTCGCTTTATAATCTCTTCATAACCGGTCCGTGATAGATCTGGAAGCGGCAGGATACCGGCAGAAATAGTAAATACTGCAGTAAAGTTGTTTTCTTCAATAAACTGATTAATATGTTTGCATATGTGATCATAAAGTTTGGATGCTGTTGTCATATCAGAGGATGTTGTATCTAATATAATAAATTCATCTGATGCGATCTTGTAGACCTTCTGGCTATCCGAGATACAGGATAAGATACAGGACGCTGTTTCTCGAAGAATGTAGTCACCGTAATCCCATCCATAGTTTTCATTGATCATTTTAAAACCATCAATTCCGATATGAATCAGGAAGCCTTTATTAAGCGTAGAAACCGAATTTTTGAAATATTTTTCCAAAGAAGTTTCTCCGAGAAGTCCGGTAATATTATCTGCTTTCTGTCGGTTACCAATTTCATTGATACATCCGATCAGATAGATCGGCTTTTGCTGATCGTCACGTACGATATAGCCACGGCAGTTGATCCAGACGGGTTCCCTCTTAAGATCCAGCCAGCGGTACTCCATATTATGTGTGTTCCGGTCTGTGTTGAGCAGATCATCCAGTTCTGCTTTCAGAAGCGGATAATCCTCTTTGTATACGAATTCTTTAAGTTCTTTTGTCATATTATGGAATTCATTTCCAGGCAGACAGAAACGATCTAAGGCTTGTGGAGCAATATAGTAAAAGTCGGTTCTGAAATCCAGCATATACAGGAAACCATCTGTGCTTGGGCTGAGCAGATCGATGATATTACATAATTTTTTAAGCGAAAAATCCTGATAATTTTTTGTGTGGCTGAAAATTTCTTCCTGCTGCTTTTCCTCGGCAGATGTTCCTGCATTAATAAGTGTGTTGCTGGTCAGAAGTTCTGAGCTGCCTGCATATGCAAGTTTCCGTTTTCGTTTTATGCGGTACAGCATGAGATCACTTCGTTTTGCAAGGTCTTTAAAAGTGCTGTCCATTTCCGGAAGAAAACAGGCATATCCGGAGGAAATACTTAATGGATAGTTAAAGGTATGCTCTGTTGATTCTAAAGTTTGATTTAATTGAGCAATTTTGTCTCCAATATTATTTTCCTTATTCTTATTGTAGAAATATGCAAATTCATCTCCACCAATGCGGAAAAGATTTTCTTTATCAGGAAAGAATTGTTTAATGCACTGAGAACATAACTGCAGAGCTTCATCGCCTTTCTCATGTCCAAACCGGTCATTAATTATTTTCAGATTATCCAGGTCAAAAAGAATAAGACCGGTAGTATGAAGTTTGTCTTTCTGCACGTTAAGACGATTCACTTTCTTTTCATAGGCATTTCGATTCATGGTATCTGTAAGCAGATCCGTGTCCGCAAGTTTCTGTAGGTAAACCAGCTTTTGTTTCTGGAGATAGTGATCATAAAAACGTGATACCTGGATCCAAACCAGCAAAAGGGTAAACAGCATCGTTCCAAATGGGAGGAAGATGGATGTTTGCTGGAAATGCTGGATATAGTAAGCAATAAGTTCTGCAACACCAAATGCCATGACCAGATACATTGGATATTTAAAATGTTTGGCAGCTTCATTTTGTAGTTTTATAGATTCATAACGAATCAACGTTACTGTATAAATTACATTCACCAGCATGATCAGATGAGTTATCGGAAGAATGCGGAAGATATCGATGACGCCTGTACATTGAAGCAATACTGCCGCTGCCATATTGCACAGATAGAGAATGGACAGGTGTACAGCTCCTTTACGATATTTGCTTTTACAGATATCATACAGAATAAAGTTAAATGGTACTGGAAACAGGAAAAAAGTAAAGTAGTCTATAAAATAAAGTGCTCTTGGATCTGGAATTAAAAACTGCAGAAAACCACATTGCTTTAAAGTCCAAAGTGTGATCAAAAGAGAAAAAACACCAAGGTTCAGGAAAATCATGTAGGATTCATCTGACGAATATTTATCATTTTTCCTCATTATAGAAAAGCATAAAATCAGGCAGATGATTCCTAACGATAAGATTTCGCAGCTTAGAACCAATGAACAGAGGCTGTTGCTCAGGATCTTCAGGGTACAGTCTCCTTTTGTCCCTCCAAAAAGATGGAAAGAATTTCCGTAGTAGTCTGAATATACAGGAATAATCCTGACCTGCAAGTGTTTTCCATCACTGTTTTTTGGAAGATCGACAATATGCCAGCAAGGGCCGGGAGACTTCATGAATCTTAATGAGTCAGTATCATTTCCAAATTCATAGATTTTCTCTCCATCAAGCAATACCTCAGCCCGGGTATGGGTTGTCTTGAACAAAATGGATTGTTGATTCTGAAAAGAATCCGGAAGAATGACATCTTCAATTCGAATATTATCTTCGAATCGTTCGGTTGTCACAAGCTGGGTTGTATTGTCAAAAACTAAATATTCACGGGTCGTATTTTGATGAAAAATCCAACCTGAAAAGACAGTGCCAAACAGGATGAACAGGATTAAAGAGATCCATAATTTTTTCTTAAATTTCATAACTTTTTCCTTTTATAGAATATCACTTCCATCCGGAATCTTGGAAATAATCGTTCGATTAGTCCTAAACAGAAAGATAAGTGAGACAATCAGTGACATGATCTCGGCAGTCAGGAAAGCCCACCACACTGCATGAAGCCCACCAAATTTTGCCAGTATATATGCAGCCGGGATCAGTACGACAAGCTGACGCATGATGGATACAATCATGCTGAATACGGCCTTTCCAAGTGCCTGAAATACAGTACCACAGATGATGCCAAACCATGCAAGCAAGTAATGGATACCGATGATACGAAGCGCAGGGACGCCGATCGTAAGCATATCAGTAGATGCGTTGAACATTCCGAGAAGTACCTGTGGAACGAATTCAAAGCAAAGGAATCCGAAGAGCATAATGCAAAATGCTGTTGCCATACTGAGCTTGATCGTCTTGACCATACGTTTTCTATTTTGCGCACCGTAGTTGAATGCAATGATCGGAGTGATACCGTTATTCAAACCGAAGACAGGCATGAAGAAAAAGCTCTGCAGTTTGAAATACACTCCGAATACGGCGGTCGCAGTGGATGAAAATGTGATCAGGATACGGTTCATGGAGTATGTCATAACAGAACCAATCGACTGCATGATAATAGATGGAATACCGATTGCATAAATTGTTCTGATAATTCTTCCGTCCGGACGAAAACCACGGAACTGAAGTTTCACATCAGGGTTAAATTTATGGTTACAGATAAATGCGACAAGTGCGCCTACACACTGCCCGATGACTGTAGCTAAGGCAGCACCGGTAACGCCCATCTTAGGGAAGCCGATCAGACCGAAGATCAGGATCGGGTCAAGAATGATATTCGTAATCGCACCGCATAGCTGAGAAGTCATACTGAAAATGGTTCTTCCTGTGGAAGTGAGCAGTCGTTCAAAGCAAATCTGTGCCAGCAGTCCCATAGAGAAGATCATAACAGTGCTCAGATAATCGATTCCCATTTCCATGATCTCAACATCTGCATTTCCAATCTGGCTTGCATAGAAAGGTTTTACAACTGTAAAGCCAAGGATAAGGAATACAATATAACTTATGATATAAAGAAAAGCTGCGTTAGATGCAATCTTATTTGCCTCGTCAGTTTTTTTTGCTCCGAGTGCTCTGGAAAGAAGTGCATTCATACCAACGCCGGTACCGGTTGCAACTGCGATGAGCAGCATCTGTAACGGGAAGGCAAGAGAGACTGCGGTAAGAGCATTCTCTGACAGTTTTGCTACAAAGATGCTGTCTACAATATTATAAAGTGCCTGCACTAGCATGGAAACCATCATCGGTAAGGACATGTTGAACAAGAGTCTGCCGATCGGCATGATTCCCATTTTGTTTTCTGCTGCAGGGGCAGAAGCTGTTTTTTGGTTCATATATTCTCCTGTTATTACTAAAAATTCATTTAAATTGCCAATTATTAATGATAGCATTATATGGTGTACGTTTCAATAGTTGAAGACTTGAAAATGTCTTAAAGGTCAGTTTGGCATTCTTGAATTATTGTGTTAATAGGTAAAGTCAGTAGAAGTAATAGTAACAACTTGACAGTTTGCGTACTGCATGATATTTTCTAAGTAGTAAGTAGTAAGTAGTAAGTAGTAAGTAGAAAACAAAAATGGCGATCAGGAAATAGGAGGAAAGCAGGTATGAAAGATCTTACATTATCTCAGCAATATGCATTACTTGCGTTGGACGGACAGGAGAGTATTCATCCAAGCGTGGCAAAAAGTGCTGTATTGAGAGCTGTTTCGGCTGCGCAGGTGTTGGAGACAGAATTAGGAAAAGCAGATGCGGATTCATTTTCAGAATTTTCTTCAGCACTGCAGAAAGCGGTACAGACGGCAAAGACGTTGAAGAAAAAAGAGGAGACTCAGATTGAGAAAGAAGTGGCTGCTGTTTTGGAAGCAGAAGAACTTCTAAAGGAAGTACCGGATATTTTGGGCTGTGATATGAATTATGATACATCAGGTGTTGAACTAAAGGCATACCTTAGTGATGAGACAAGTTATATCAGAATAAAAGAAGGACTTCGTGCAGAGATTCTAGAGGATGGTCCAATTAGTCTGGAAGATGCGGTTCTCTTATGGCTTCTCCGTGAAAGTGGCTGTATCCATGATTTATTTTCTGTATCAGAGCAGAACCGTGTAGAAGAGCGTATGACAGAAGCTGCCGTTCAGGATGAGAAGTACCGTGCATTATGGGAAGCAGAATTTCATAATGTTTTTGAAGGATTTATGAATCGGTTTGTGAAGACTAAGAGCAAACTGCTTAAGAATCCATATTTAGAGGGTGTTAATCTTGTATTCCCGTATCTTGACAGAAGAAAATCTGTATTTATTGATATGGTTATTTTTGGAACTAACGTGGCAGACAGAAGAGCTGCGGCTGTAGAATATCTGAAGAAAAAAGGCTTTGCGGTAGAGGAGATCAGAGTAGGCAGTGAGACTTTACTAAAAATAGGCAATATATATTACCGTATCTTCCCAATGACGAAAACAGCATATAAAGTACCGATTCAGGGAGTCAACCTGGTACCGGCATACTGGCAGTAGGAAGAAAGTACTGAAATACTAATTATGTAGACAGTAGAAAAGGTGAGCAGATGTCAAGACAGAGAAGCATGGAAGTGATAGAGCAGGCAGAATATGTGACAATCGGAGAGCTTGTGCGGCTTACGGCAGTGCGTTACAGTACTTTGAAATTTTATACAGAGGAAGGAATGCTGCCGTTCGAGCAGGCAGAAGAGAATCTGACCAGAAGATACCGCAGAGTTGAGAGCTTAGAAAGGATTGCGCAGATTCGTCGGTTAAGAGAACAGAAGAAGACAATTCCGGAGATTAAAGAGATTCTGGATGTGGTATAGAAAAAATGAAAAGGGGAGTCGGAAAATAGCAATGAACCGACACCCCTTTTCATATAACTTGTTTTTGGAATTTAAGAATATGTACAAAGCAATATTGGAAAATTATGCATCCAGTATGCTTTCTGCAACTTCTGGAAGAATTTTACTGACTGCTCCATGGTAAGCTGCGGTTGCTTTTTCATCCAGATAATGTGGTTCCTTGTGGATTACGATCAAATCTTTACCTGTGAAATGTGGAAGCATATCTTTGCACAGACTGGAATTCAGGTTCATTCCGAGAACGAGAATCGTATCAGCTTTAGCAACTTCTTCCACAGCATGGCTAATGACAGTATTACTGAGCATTTCACCATGTAAATAAACTCCAGGATGAATCACAGTTGATTTACACACATCACAAAGAGGAACTTTATCACTGTTTTTGATATATTCAATCGGGAAAATCTTTCCGCAACGTGGACACGCATTATTTTCATAAATATTTCCATATATATTGATCACATTTTTGCAGCCGGCTTTCTGAGGCATATTATAGATGCCTTTTGTGATGATTGTCTTTAAATATCCTGCCTCTTCTAATTTTGCAAGTGCTTCATTTCCCTTTCCTGCCTCCAGATGTTTGGAAAGAATTTCATTTTTATAATATTCATAGAATAATTCTGCATGTGTGTTAAACATACGGGCACTGAATAATTCTTCCGGAGAGTAGCCATACTTTTCTTCAATCCGATATGATTCGTCGCTGTCTCGATGATATGCGACATTTTGCTCTCTCATAAATTCCATTCCGGCGAGACAAACAAGATACTTAGATGTTCTAATTGTTTCTTCAAGATAGTTTAAATTCATAATCATCCCTGCCTTTACAAAATGTTGCTAGCGTTTGTTGAAGTGTTACTTATAAAAATATTATAACATAGATAGAAATAAATTGTACGGTCGTTCCAGACCGCCAGCATCGCACCCAGGAAGTTGGGATGACGCACAGTC